>ERZ1292623.111-Hain-H51-01um-R1-111-length-89786-cov-11_pt1 | contig 89786 bp, 117 predicted proteins | sample MGYA00564398_ERZ1292623 | MGnify/ENA primary metagenome ERZ1292623 (study PRJEB36523, sample SAMEA6512633) | groundwater metagenome | collected 2019-01-07 | study: AquaDiva: Metagenomics assemblies of 32 groundwater samples
TATAAGTTTCTGCTAGTTTAAGTAAGTCGTGCATATGTTTGTTTAGTTTTTGCTGTCTGTCCGAAAGAGTTGCCCTTCCAATATATTCGCTTCTAAAATGGCCCATTAAAGAATCAACAACAACTAATTTTATTGGTAAATTTTCATTTTTAATTAAATCCTCTATCTTACTTACAATTAACATTTGATGATCACTATTAAATGCGCGTATAAATCTAATATTACTAAGAACTTTTTTTGGATCTAGGTTGAGAGCTTCTGCCATTTGTATTATTCTTTCAGGACGAGCAGTACCTTCTGTATCAATATAAACAGCTATAGCTTCTGCACCACCTTGTTCTTTTGGTAATTGAACATTTACAGCTAATTGGTGTCCTAATTGTGTCTTACTCACACCAAACTCACCATAAGCCTCTGTAATCCCATTAGTTTCTACACCACCACCGAGTAAAACGTCAAAAGCTTTACTTCCAGTAGTTATTCTAGATATATTTTGACGTTTAGCAAGTAATTCTTCTCCTGTTTCAAAACCAATATCTAATTTATTTCTTGCAGTATTAATTATTTTTCTAGCGGTAGCTTCTGTTACACCTGCTACCTCAACCATATCAGCGGGACTTGCTACAGCAATACTCATTAAAGTTGTATAACCTGCTTCTTCTAATTTTTCTGCAGTTGCTGCTCCTACCCCGGGTAAATCTATGATCTTAAATTCTTGTTTTTCTTTAGCCATTCTACTCACCTTCTTCCTCTAATTGTTCTTGGTTTAGTAATAATTCTTCTTGTGCTTTTTGTAGAACAAGAATAGCTTTTTGTATATCGTTACGTCTCAGATTTATCTGGTCCGAACGCCACAGATCTTCTTCTTTTTTCTTATAACTTCTGCTTAAAGAAATTGTTTTAAATTCAACCATTCCTCCATTAAATTCTCTTTCATTGCTCCATATAGCAGCTTCTATATTTCCAGATCTAAATTTCTTAATTGGGCGATTTGCCATTTTAATACCTCCTTTGCTTTCGCGTTTTTTTCAAATTAAAATTAGCTTTCCTTTCGGATTTTATTTAAGCTTAGTATTAATAAAGCAAAAGTATTTATAAAGCTTCTGTGCATAGTTGTCCTTTACGACCAATATACTAAAAAATATATATTATTTTAGATAATTTAATTATAATTAATGTGAACAAAGCTAATAAAAATAATTTCTCAAGCAAGCTATTCGTCTTAATAAATCCGGAAATTTTAAATTTAAATGGATAAAACAATCTTATTCCTTGCTTTGTTAAACTATCTAAAAATAAATGACTTAAATATCCTAAAAAGAATGGAATGTAATAAATATTAAAAAATAACTTAACTAAAAAAGCTAGAAAAATTGCGAAAAATAAACTATGTATTAATTTTCTATGCCCAAAAAATAAATTTGCTATCCAAGATATTATAAAAAATCTTCTTCCAATAAAACTCTTGCTATGATCAATATCAGGTAAAGTTCCAGCTAAAACTAAAATTACTATAAATAAATAAGGGCTTAAGTCAAAATATTTATACAAAATTAATGCAAGTAAAAAAGAAAACATTAAATGAGTTTTAAACATCAATTTCTTTTACCAATTCTTCAGTTACTTCATTAACATTTAACTCTTCTATATTATTTACAACAAATTCTTTCCTATCAAACATCTCATTTTTAGTAACTTTTCCAGAAAATTTATATTGATTACCAAGTAACTCATTTCTTACATTATCAAACAAAGCAATATTATTTTTAATTTCATTAATATTTGTAATTAACTTACTTACATGATCTCTAAATGCTACCAATCTTATATTATCTGTACCATCATCTAAATAAAAATTAAATACTGGTAATTGAGTAATTACAGAATTTGGATGCATACTACAAGCTTGTCTACCATTTTCATTAATTACTTTTTTCCCACATTCAGAACAAGCATCATAAAATCTTGGTTCAAAAACCTGAACTATTGTACCGGTAATGGCTGCAAATTCATTTTCTTTTAAATCTTTAATGCTTTTCTTAATTAAATTCCTTTGATAATTTAAATTAACTTGTAAAATTTTTTCTTCTGGGTTTAAATCTATGCTTGATCTATTACCAACATGTAATTCACGAAAACCATTATTTTCACGTACATAAGCATTCTTAATTTTAATAGTTTGATCTTGGGCTAAATTACCAGATTCTATTTCTTTAATATGATTAGTATCCCAAAAAACAGTTCTAATTGCTCCAGTTTCATCCCCCATTAATAAACTAGCTACCTTACCCTTTCTAGCTTCATTACTAAACTCATGAACACTATAAATCTCTATTACCTTACCAAGTATGTTTAAAGCAGCCATTCCAGGCATTAATTGGTTTATCTTTAGAGTTTTTTTACCAAAATCCTCAAATATTTTAACATTAAGTTCATTAGCTACTATGTATGCAGCTCCTTCTTTACTAATTAAATCAGCTAAATCATGAAGTTTTTTCTTAACCCTTAGCTCAATCTCACTTCCACTAAGTCCTTTTTCTATTTGGATTTTTTCTATAATTTGTTCGTATGTTAAGCCAATCATTTTAAAATACTTGTATTGTTACCCCAGTATCTTTTTGGTCTATCTCGAATTTAAAATCTATTTTTTTAAATTCAAGTTTATCTGTTAAAATTAATATGTTTTTATTATTTTCTATGGTATAGAATATAATATCCCCACTAACAGAGGTTTTTTCATTAGTGCAGGTAGTTAAATCTTTCTGCGCATTAATACACTTTATTATTTCATTTTTTAAATCATTTAATTTAGTAAAATCTAAAGCAATTTCTTGTTTAAATTCTGGTTGTAGATTATAATCTATGTTAAAGTTTTTGAATTTCTTACTATAATCAAGATTAAATTTTAAAATTAAATTATTGTCTTGTATTTTAATTTCTTTTATATCATAACCAGAATTCTCAAATTTATTTTTAAATAACTCAATAAAATTATTTTCAAAATCAGGTTCGCAATTAGAATTAAATTTCCATCTCGCATTACATTCTTGCTTTAATCCACCATTTTTACTAAACTCATTAATTGTTTCATGTGTTTTATATTTAACTAAATTTTCTAAATAAAATAAATCTTGCTCAGCTTTTTGATACGTTTTTAATAATTCTGCTTGTGACTGCCCAATAAATGTTGTTTTATCTTCACCAGCTTTGATAACTAAAGCGAAAAGTGCGTAACTCAATATAATTAAAGTTATAATTGCAAATGTTGGCATAAATATATCGCCTTTTTTATTCATCTTAAGCACCCTGTTATCAAACTTATTTTTATTTTATCTTGATTAAAGCTAGGAATTGAAATTTGCGCATTAGTATATCTTAGTGGTTCTACGCCGAATAACTGTAATATATTATATCTAACTCCGCCTCTTAATTGTTCTAAGCTAAAGTCTGAATCAACATCAAAAAATTCTTCATCTTTTATCTTAGCATTTAAAATCCAAACAGGACATTTATTTTCTAGATAAATTTTATTAAAAATATTCTCGCTTAACCCCTCTAAATCTTGATAATCTTTATTATAATAAGAATAAATTATTAAATCTGATATAGTAAAATTATTTATGTTTGTTGGGGTTCTTAAATAATTTAATAAATTAATATTATCTGAAATAGAATTTAATGAAACAATTTTAGTTTCTACAGTTTTAGTAGCTACAGTACTAAAAATTAAAAAATAAAATGTTAGAATTAAAGCTAAAAAAATCAGACTAAATACAAATGTTAATGTTTCTGTGCCTTTTTTCATTTTAATTTTATTAAAGCTACATCTAATAATCCTGGTTCGATAATTGAATTATTGTTAATTAAAACGTAATACGTATAATTACTGCAACTAAATCTTTCTTCATCAAAACAAAAATTAAATTTATCTGCTAAAATGGGGTTAATATTTGCTGTTTTTATGTAGTCATCCGTTTTTAACACAAGTTGGGCCCCGATTTTATCATTAGGATTAAAACAATCTTGTAATCTTTTTTCATTAAATTTAGCTAAATCAATTATTCCAGGATAAACTCTATCTTGCTTATAAGCTAAACAATTCTCGCTATAAAGAAACCTCTGTCTTAAAATTGGTTGTTGGATTTTTTCAATATTAATATCTTTTTGAACAGCTAAGGAAATTATAATTACTATTAATGAAATAACAACAAAAAATGCTATTATTGTTGGTATCCAAATTATCCACGCTTCAGTTAACTCTTTGGCCTCAGCCATATAAACTCACCAAAATATTTTTATTTTTATCAAAAACTAAAGTTGAATTTGTTAATGGTAAAAGATTTGCATTTATGTTAATATTATTATCTCTAGTGTAAAAATATTTTTTAAGAGCAACTTCTGTTGGTTTATTAACTGCAATAGATTCTCTATCTATTTTTAGCTGATAACTTACAGAATTAACATAACTAAAAATTATAGGATTTGGGCTAGCATGTAAAGCATCAACAATTAAACCTAAATCTCTTACTAAAAAATCTTGATTTACTTTTTGGTTTTCCCTCAATTGATTAATATATGTTATAAAAAGTACAAGAACTATAACATTCAAAACAACATAAAAAGTGTATAACCACTGTTTTGTTGTTAGACCCTTTTTATTCATAAAAACTTTAATAGAAAGCTAATTTATAAAGTTTTGTTAAGGTTGCGGGGTTATAATTATTTTTTCATTGTTTTTTGCTATTAATAATTCTTTTGGATTTTTACTAGTATGGTAATACATTAAATAATTGCATTCGTTACTTGTTACAACACTTTGTTCAAAAGTTTCGCATTTAATATCTTCACTTTCACAATCAACTATTAAATCTCCGCTAAACTCTTGTGCTAATGTTGCATCCACTTTACATAAACATAAACATCCTTTTCCTAAACAAACTGCTGGCTTATCTAAATCTTTAACAATTGGGTATTTACCACATTGACTTGTTAAAGAAATTTCCTCTATTATATTAATATCTTTACTAAAACCAACTAACATAAAATCTCTACTTGAAGAATAAGTTTCTAATCTTGCTACTCCTGCTGGAACCTCTTTAATTAGTTTTACTAGTTGTTCATATTGAAATTCTGGTGGACTAGATTCTTTAACACCTTCTGGAAAAAGAAAAACCTCAATAAAGTAAAATAAAACCCAGACAAGTCCTGCAGCAACAATTAATCCAATTATCACGCCAAGTACTATATTTATTGAGCCTTTTTTCATTTTAAAATTGTAATATTTGTTTCTGTGATTCCAATTAAATTTGTTAAACTATTAAATAAAGATGAAATTTGAGTTCTAAAAGCTATAATAATTACAACCAATACTAAAACAGCGAGAATTAATACGATTATTGTATTTAATGTTAATTCTGCGCCTTTTTTATCCATTTTAAAAAAGAAAAAATTAAACTTCTTGGCAAAATTCTTGTACGCCTGGGCAAGTTTCTCCTATAGCATTATCCCAGCAATGATACTTTATTACATTACCCTCGGCATCTGTATCTATTTTACCATCATTATTCGTATCAATTTTCCATGTATTTCTACAATATGATGAACTTGCTTTTTGATTTTCAGTTCCAAATTGTTGAGCTAATTGACATTTTGAACTACAGCTAGTTACAGCAACATCTCTATCATCGGGTGCTAATCCACCAAATAACTTAAATAAACCAGCTGCTCCAGTTGTAAAAAAATAACCAACTATTACTAAAACAAGTATTACTAAAATAGCAATTATAATAACATTAAAAGAAAGTTCTACCCCTTTTTTATCCATTATTTCACCTCTATTAAAAGAAAGTTTTTTATTATATAAGCTTTTCTATTAACTGCATGTATTATAATTGGTTAATTCTGCTTTTGATGTAAGCCAGCATAATTCATTGCTTTTGTATATTTTTAAATTTAAATCTTTAGCGAATTCTGCATTTGACTCAAATATGCCTGAGATAGGAATATAAGGTAAATCCTCATTAAAAAATATTTCTAATTTATCTAATTTTTTGATTTCCATATCATCTAAATAACAGTTTAATCCTTGTATTTTTTCTTTTTTCATTGTTATTTCATTACTTTCTTTAATATTAATTAATCTTAATTCATTACCATCACTTTCTAATTTATGGGTTTCAAAAAATCCTGTAAAACTAGCTTCGCAAGCACAACTATTATCTTTACTTGCTTGGCATTTATTTACATCTCTTATTAATAAATCAAAAGTAGAAATTGCATTCTCATTAATTATGGTGTAATCAACTTCCGTATAATTAATAAATCCGATTAAAGCTAACCCAGCTCCACCAATTTTCCATAATGCGGGGCCACCAAAAATTAATAAAATAAAAACAGCAAAAATAATTAACAGTATTCCAATGACTTTTGTTATGGGAAATTCTACCATTAGCCAAACCTCACTACATCTTTAAGATTTTCTAATACCACAAGGAGCTTATCCCTAAATAAAAATGCTATTAATATTAAAATTATTAAAAACGCTAATATTAAAATAATTTTTCCTATTTGTTCAAATGCAAAATCACCTTTTTTATTTAATTTTTTCATTTTATTAATTCTTGTGGATTATAATAAATTGAGCCACATATATCTTCTAATTTTACATTTGTTTCTGTAAATAATGTTATTGACGGGTATATATAATCTGCATAACCTACTGCTCTTGCTATTTGTCCGCCAATTATACCAATAGCGCAACCCCCTGCTGCGCCAATAGCATTTCCAATCCCTGGGAATATTGAGCCCGCTACACCCCCTAATTTTCCTCCAACTACGCAACCACCTATAGCGAAAGCCACTTCAGTACTACCCGGTATAATAACAGTTTCTGGATTTATCGTTGATTTAGAAATAACAAAGGCGCTATAAAGTTTTTTTCCAGATTCTAAAGTTAATGAACCTTCACCAAAATTTAATTTTGCTTCTTTTGCTTTTGTGAAAAATTCTGCATAAGTTTCTCTATGATTAGGTGGTCTCTTCGTACTTAAATAAATTTCAAAATCATCTATATCTATTTCTTTATTTTTTAAACTTTCATCAATTTTTATTTCGCTACAAATCCTGCAATGATCACTTCCCAAAAAATCTATGTTACTGTAAAAATCAACTTCACCTTTACCATACTGATCCCAGCAAGTATACATATTTCTTGCTAGTTGTTCATAAATTTTATTTTTATCATCGTCTTTAATTACTTCTTCTGTTGTTACACATGGCGAAGCAAGATCTGCAACTTCTTTTAAAAAAGGTGTAGCTTGTATATTAACCCAATTTTTACATGCAGCAACATTACCCGCAGAAAATAAAAATGTTTTATACCCAATTAAAAATACTCCAATTATTATTATAGCGATTATAATAAGAAGAATTAAATTTGAAATATTCTCAAAAACACCTTTTTTATTTAAGAACATTTTTTAATCCGCCTGTTATAACTAAATATATTATAATAATAAATAATATAATTAAAATCATGATAATAATGTTGCTCAAAGCTCCTTTTTTCATGTTGGTGCTCCTAATTGAATTGCATTTGCTAGTATTGTAAATATTATTGTAACAAAAAATGCTACTATAATATAAAATAAGCTACTTTTATATAAATTTTTGCTTAAGCTATATTGCTCATTCAATAAATCTGCCCCATTCTCTATTCCATTAGCAAGTACTGTTAAAATAAAGGTAATTTCAACTAAATACAACCCAACAATTAATTGTAAGTAATAACTTGGAATAATATTTTTAATTTCAAATAATCCAACTAATCCAGTAAATCCACCTAAACCACCTATATCTGCACTTGTGGTTGTTTCAGTAAGCTGAGCACTTAACCTACTTAATATTGTCACAATCATTGTCGATATTCCAATAACAATACCTGCTATAATTGGGGTGAGAAAACTAATTTGACTTTTCATACTTGAAATTATCTCGCTTAGTAAATCTTTCAAACGTTCATTAACTTGGTGAATTCTATCAAGATAAATAGAAATACTTACTAAAGCTTTGGAAACAACTAAAGGACCTTTTCTTGCTGTCTCAATTAAAACTTTCATGCTACTTTCAATTAAGCTACTTGGATAATACCAAATTGCACCAGTTTTTTTATTAAAAATAGCTTCTTTCACGCTCATACCAAGTCTTTGAATATTATTACTAACTCTTCTGAAGAAATCTCCTGTTGGTGTGTCTTCCATATTTTTTGCTACGTCGCTAAAACCAAGTTCAACAGGAATACCGTCTCCTATTCTATTTCCTAATTGAAATAAACTACCTGCAAACTCTAATTCAAGTTTCTTAGTTTCTTCTCTTAACTTAATTAATCTTCTAGTTCTAAAATGATAATAAGTACCTAATCCTAATGCAATGCCTAATGGAAAAAATAAACTTAATAAGACAGCACCTACGCCAAAAGGACCGTAACATACTTCACCTTTTTGACAAGGTAATCCATTATCTAATCTATAATCAACAAAATTTACTCCTAAAAATTTTATATCTGGTATATTTAGTAAATTCATTATTAATGGTATAAATGCTATAAAACTAATTACAAAAAATATTGCAAAACTAATCCAAAAAGGGCTAACCTGAACTTCTCTATTTCCAATATTAATTAAAATATTTTTATATTTTGAAAGTTCGGGATTTTGTGAGATTAAATCTGTTTCACTATACCCAGTGGGTCTTTTTGCTAGTAAATTAACTCCGATAAGATATACAGTAATAGGTAATAAAATATTATAAAGCAAAAATAAAATTATAATTTTTGTTGTACCAGCTCCTTGCAATAAGCTTCCAACTAAAGGCAAGATAACTAATCCTAATATTGGTAAGACAATTCCAAGCATATGCAACATTGTAATTGGATTTTTAAGTTCTTGTGCATAATGCAACATTTTTTCATAAGTTCCATTTAAAATTACATCTAATGCTTTTTCTAGCATAGTAACTCTTCTATCCTCGCTTGATTCGTATAAACTACCTTGAATTAAATGAAATGATTCAACAAATTCTAAACTGTAATTCCTCCACTTAACTAAATAATAATCTAAACTTTGTTTTATATTCGAAAATCTACCTGTTTCAATATCCCAAAAAACCTTTCTTAAATCTAGAGCTAAAGGATTTCCAATATGATCTGCTGAAAATTTAATTGCATGTTCTAAATTAGAAGTATGACGCATATACATAACAATGTAAAGTACACAAAGAACCATTTGATTACTTGCTTTTAAACGCCATTTACTTGCTAAATAATTAGGAATATTAGTTAATGGTTTTACTAGTGACAAAGAAATTATAACTAAAATTAATGGCCACAATAAGGCTGTGGTTAAGTTATTTGTTGTAAAAAATAAAAATCCGCCTAAAATTAAACTAATTAAAATTGTGATAAAAACAACAAACAAAGAAAAACTAGCAGCACCCTCTGGTGTAATTTTCAAATGTACAGCTTCAATTGAATCTTGTAATTTTTTTGCATCTTTTTCTTTTGGTCTTATCTTGATTATTTTTTCAAAAAAGTTGCATAATCTTTCATAAATTGTTAATGCTCTGGATAAAGCTTCTTCTCTAAAAATTAAATATTCTCTAGAAAATATTTTGGGATTATATTCTTCTATAGTATCAACATTTTCTTGAATTTTTGCTTGGTATTTCTCTAGAATCCTTTTAATATCCTTATCCATAATACCTCTTTTATTTAATTTTATTTAAGTTGTTTTTCTTTTATAGTACGTTTTAACCAATCTTCCCATTCAAAATAAATTCTCTTGCTATCAAGATAACCAACTTCTTCTCTAACCTTATCTGTTATTTGATGAAAAATATCATTACTTTGTACAGTAAATTTAGCTTCTAATAAATAATCTTGTTTTAATTTACTTGAGAATTTAACTAAAGCTTCTTTAATTCTTGCTCTTAGTAAAATATTTTCCCAAATTGCATCCCAGTTACCTGTAAACTCGCGAATATTACCTGCAATAGCTTTTAATATTTCAGAATCACCATTAATTAAATCTTGACTTGGTTTTAAAGTATCTTCTTTTATATCATATGTCATTAAATCAACAAATCCATTTTCTCTTAATGGATCTTCTTCCCAATGTTTTCTTACTTCTGTTATGCTGAGTACACGTCTCCATTTATGTAAGCCGTCTGCACTTCTAACAGGGTTACTTACTACAATTACATCAGTTGCTTTAAAACTAGTTTTAGGAACTTTTAAATCATTAACAACTCTATCATAAACTGAATAAGGATCTGCTCCGTGTACTGTTCCTGCAACGACATTTGCTAAAGCTCCAATTCTCATAGCTTCATATAATGCTTGAGCCTCGAGCGATCTAATTTCTCCTACAATTAAACTTGAATCACCCATACGTAAACTTGTTCTAATCCCTTCATCTGCTCCTAATTCAGAACTTAAATGAGTTAAAGCACTTCTAACTTTCATTTGTTGAAGATTATAGCCAAGTTTAATTAAAGCATTTACTGGCAATTCTTGAGTATCTTCAATAGTAATAATTCTATATTTCCTCATTATTTCTACAAGAGTACTTCCAAGTAAACTAGTTTTACCAGAACTTCTTGTTCCAGCAAATAAAATAGTTCTACTACCATCTACTAAAAAGCTTAACAAACCAGCTGCCAAGGCATTAAACATTCTATTTTTAACAAATAAAGGATAAGTCCAAGGATCATCTCTATGACGTCTAAGAGCAAATGCTAATCCAGTGGGGTTTAATGGCCTACTAATAATAGCAACTCTTGCTCTTGCATTTTTTAATGATAATTCAGTATCTAAAACAGGATTGGCTTCATCTAACGGTCTTCCTGAAACTAGTCTAAACTTAGTTGCCCAGCTTTCTCCGTCTTCTAAACTTGGAATAATATTTGTCATGCATTCATCATAATCTTGATGTACGATAAACATTGGTGTAGCTCCTATAGGACCATTAATGGTAATATCTTGAATCTTTTGATCTTGTAATAATACTTCTATTAGGCCGAAACCAACTGTATATCTTACTAGAATGTTAGCTAAATCTTCACTTTCTTTAAAGCTTAATTGTACACCTTTATGTTCTGCTAATTCTAAAATTAAATCTCTGCCTATATTAAAAAAAGTTTGTCTCATTTTTTCTGGATCTGTAAATTCTTCTCTTCTAGGTTGATGTTCAATCATTGCAGTTCTTGCCAAATCTAGAATTTCATACTTGTCTTCATCTAACTTAAACTCAGGCGGACTTAAATGATATAAGTATTTAATATCTCCTGGAATTTTAAGAATATTAATTTCAGTATCTTTATCTAATTTGTAAATATCTATCTGCTCTGCATTCAAAGGTTGCTCTGCCATTAACCTTGTAAACATAAAATCTGGTGTAATTTCTGGACTAAAAAATAATCTATACAAGTTACGATCTCCCATTATGCTATAACCAGCGATATAAGGCTTAGCTAAAATAATTAGTCTAGTATTTTCAAAAAGTCTTTTTAAAGTGCTTAATAATTCAAGATAATTATTTCTTACTTGCATTTCTTCTAGTAAATCTGTTTTTTCAATATTTATTTTTTCTTCTCTCATTAATCTTATAACTTCAACATATGCTCCAATCGGATCTGCTTTAAGTAAATTAAGAACTATATTTTGTAGTGTAACTCTCCAGCCTTGATATAATCTTTCATAAATCATGCCCCTGCTAATTACTCCCAAGCTCAATAATCTTTTTTGTTTGACTAAATGATTGTAGATATTAGCTACTTCATTTAACATTAATGTTTGATCATAATTATAAATATAATTTCTTCTTTGATTAAATACTATTCTAGTAACGTTAGGATTTTCAACTAATAATTCTATAATACGAGACATAACTAAAGGATTATTTTCTATACTGGGCAAGTAAGGCCATGAATTAGTATCTATCTTTAAAATATTATCTTCGCCTTCTTTTATAACCTCGTAAAGTTTATCTTTTTTACCCAATGGCATAATTGAAATTATATAACTTAATATAAAAATCTATTTATTCGAAACATTTTTATAGTTACATCTCATTAGTAAAAATTAAATGGTCATGGAAAATTTTCAACCTATTGGTCCTGAAGAAAGAATTAGAGTTCTTGAATCTAGATATGGCTTAATGAGGGACAGATTATTTTTAATAAACCAAAACATGATTAATGAGTATAGAAGATTAAGCAAAGAAATTAAATTAATCAATGATGATGTTAAAGAAATTAAGCATGATTTAAATGAGATTAAAAATATTTTAAGAAATGTTGTTAATGAAATGCAGAATTTTGCAACTAAAGAAAATGTAAAAATGATTGAAAAATATATTACATTATGGAATCCTCTTAATTTTGTAACAGAAAAAGATGTTATTAGATTAATAGAAGAAAGGGGTGAGAAACATACCATTAAAGAAAAATTTTCCAAGCGAGAAAATAAAAAATCTTAAGGATTCTGGATTAAGTAATGAGGATATTATTAAAGCATTAAAGCCAAATTACTCAAATCAAGATATTGATGATGCTCTTAATAAACAAAATTTAGAAGAAGAGGATGTTCTTAGTGGGTTGGAGCAATTTGAACCAATTACAAAAGAAAAGGCAGAAGAACCAGAAGAATTATTAGAAGAAGCTCCTGAACCAGGAGCAAAATTATTTAAAGAAAGTTATAGTTATGAACAACCTGCTGAGTTAACAAGAGATGTTTCTAGTGACCAAATTCAAGAGATAGTTGAAACTGTAATACAAGAAAAGTGGGACGATTTACTTAGCAAAATGGGTGATTTAAATTTGTGGAAAGAAAATGTAAATAACGATTTAGAAGCAATAAAGCAAGAATTACTTAGAACCCAAGAACGTTTTAATACATTACAAGCTGCTTTAATTGGTAAAGTTACAGATTATAGTAAGAGTATAAGTGATATGAGTGCAGAGATGAAAGCGTTAGAGCAAGTTCTTAAAAATATTTTAGAGCCTTTAAGTAGTAATATAAGGGAATTAAAAAGTGTTACATCTCAGTTAAAGAAAAGAAAAAAATAATTATTTCTTTCCTTCTATTCCTGTCGAGACAAATCTTACAACAAATGCTGAAACAATTAATAAGAATAATGCTCCTAATACACGAGGATGAACTAAAATTTCTGTAACGCCGATTTCTGTTGGTGTAGTTGCTGGTTCTTCTGGTGCGAAAAATGGTGCAAATACACTTCCTATAGCTGCGATTAATAAAATTATTATAAGAATTAAAACAACCCAATATACTTGTGGACTTCCAACAGCTTCTTTTAAGCTTTCTTCTTTAACACCCATAAAAATAAATAAAGACAAAATAAATAAAGCTATAACAACAAAAATAACAAACCATGGTGTTAAGAATTGGACAAACTCTAATGCATCTTGACTAAATAAAAATAATAAACCTATAACAAATGCAACTAATCCTTTAAGTAATTTGTTTTCGCCCATTAATTTAAATTTATCCAAAACAGCGTAAACTAAAGCAAATATAAATAGAAAAATAAATACGGGTAAAAAGAATTGCAAAAATCCTAAATCTTCTAATATAGTTGCCATCTTAAGGTTTTCCGCGTAAACTTCTATTTATCCAATCCTCTACGTCTTTAACAATACTTTGACCAGCTGTTTTTTTTGGACTAACAACTGCATATATTATTATTACTATTATTAATAATAGTATTAATGTTCCGGTGTTATCATAAATCCACGATTCTAAAAATGGGGGGCCAATAAAATCTAATCCAATGTAAGGTGTTAATGCCCAATAAATTACAATCAATGAAACTATAACTGCTAACCCGAGTAAAATTCCGCTAAATCCTGTTTCAACTTTAGCTCCAAATATACCAATCAAAATTAAAAACATTACAGCAACAACAATAAATAATGAAACTTTTGGAATAAACAAATTTAATCTATCTACTATTTCAAATTGATTTACCATTAAGAATCCAAATATAATTGCAACAATAACATTAATATTGGTTTTATTCCCAAATATTTTTGTTTTTTCTAATACAGCAAATGTAATAGCAAATATTAACAAAAATGGTAACGCAAACTCATATAATCCAGAACTTTGTAATTGTGCGAAGATATCATAAATACTGGCCATTTTAAGCACTCTCCTTTTTTTCTTTAGCTTTTGGACTTCTTACAATATATAAAATAGCTAATATTAATATAATTAAAAAGATTATGGATGCGAATACAGCAGTATTCCATTCATTAATTATAAAAAACAATACAACTTCGAGCCAACTATCACCTTGTGGCGTATAAATTGAATTAAGGAAAATTAATATTACCCCAATAAATATAAAAACTATAAATGTTCTATACCAGTATGGATGCTCTTTAGAAAATTCAAATTCTCCTGTTTTCATAAACGTTCCTAATAATAATAAGAAACTTACAATAACCACCACAAGTAAAACAATATTTGGCAAACTTTCATTTATTGTTCTTACAACATTTGCTGTAGCTACAACAAGCATGCCAACAACAAAAGCGACCATAGAATTTAGATTACGATTGGGAACCTCACCAAGATCTTTTACTTTAACTGTACCAAGGATTCTTGTTTTTTCTAATATTGCAAATATAATAGTAAAAACAAGTAAAAAAGGTAGAACTACATCAAATAATCCAAAATCTCTAAAAAACTCAATTGCTTTACCAAGTGGGGAAACCATGATTATAATTCAGCTTCTTCTTCTTTTTCTTCATAACTAGGAATTGCCGCATTACTTATAATAAATACATCTCCTACTGATCTAACATATTGATGAGGCACAAGAACTCCTTTAGCTCCCCCTAAGACCTTAGTCAAATAAGAAGATTTTGTTGATCTTATTCTCCAGCCAAAAACCTTACTAGAAGTTACAATTGCCTCTTCAACATCTCCAAAATATAATCCATCATCAGTATAAACCCTCATATTATAAGATTGGGTTACCTTTTTTGTTTTTAATACCATTTTATTACCTCCTTACTAAGACAAAACAAATCATTTTAAATATTTAAAGATTTCCATTTAAGAATGTATGCAAAAATATAAGAATTTAACAATAATTGGAAGCTCTCATATAGCTATTGAAAGTATTAAAGAGATTGAAAATTATATTAATAACTATAAACCGGGTATAATAGCCTTAGAACTTGATAGAAAAAGATTTGTTGCTTTGTTTAAAAAAGAAAGGCCCAGGTTAAAAGATATAGTACATTTAGGTATAAAGGGATTTTTAATTAATCTTTTTGGTGCTTATATTGAAAAAAAGCTTGGTAAATTAGTTGGGGTTAAGCCCGGTGATGAGATGAGAAAAGCTATTGCATTAGCTTCTAATTATAATGCTCAGATTGCTTTAATTGATCAAAATATTGATATCACATTAAAAAAGCTTGGTAACATAAGTTTAAAGGAAAAATTTAGAATATTTTTAGATGTACTTCAAGGGTTATTGTTTAGAAAAGATATAGCTGACATCAAGAAGTTTGATTTAACAAAAGTTCCAAGTAAAGAAATTATAGATAAATTAATTAATAAAGTTAAGCGGCGTTATCCTGAAGTTTATAATATTTTAATAAAAGAGAGAAATGAGATAATGACAAAAGCTTTAAATAAAATAATATCTTTAAATCCAGAGGCTAAGATATTAGCTATTGTTGGTGCAGGTCATGAAAAAGAACTCGTTAAATTATTACAAAGAGGCTAGTACAGCTTTAATCGCAATTATATTATTAACCTTAATTTTTGGTTTTAATGATAATAAACCAGTTTTTATTTTCAAAGACTGGCTTAAGAATTTAGTTAATGTATTTATAATAATTTGTTTTGTATTATTTTTTAATCTTCTTGGTTATAAACTTGCAGCAAAATATCTTGGCACAAATATAAAACTAAAAATTTGGAATAGCCAAAAATTTAAAGGAAAATTATTAAGATTAAAAAATATTGATTTAGCTTATACCACGCCGATATTAGCAATATTAATTATGTTAATTAGTAATGGCAGGATATTTTTTTCAACAGTATTAACATTTACAGTAGAGAAGTTTAAAGTTCTTGGTAAAAGATTCCCTTATCTTACAGATTATCACGTTGCTTTAATTGTGGTAACAGGAATGTTTTTTAATTTCATTTTAATGTTATTTTTTAAATTAACTAATGTTGAATTAGGGATTAAAATTAGTTCGTGGTTTATATTATTTAATTTCTTGCCTGTTTCAGAATTACCAGGAGCAAAATTATTTTTCGGCTCTCGCACATTATGGGTATTTAGTTTAATTTTCTTTTTAGTCAATATTTTCTTGATAAATTCTTTATCAATGGCCTCGGCAATATTACTTTCATTCTTATTTAGCGTAGTATTTGGAGTAATTTATTTTTACTTTTTTGAGTATATGAAAGCTTAATAAGATATATAAATCTTAATTTTTAATAATAATTATGTTTAATTTAGTTAATTTCCAACCAAGAGAATATCAACTTAGTATATTAGAAACTTGCAAGAACAATAATACTTTAGTTGTCTTGCCAACTGGAACTGGAAAAACTGCATTAGCTTTATTACTCAGTTTAGAAAGACTAAATAAATTTCCAGGAAGTAAAATATTATTAATTAGTCCAACAAAACCTTTATGCCAACAACATGTTAATACATTCAAGCAACATACTAACATAAATGAGAATGAAATTTTACTTTTAACAGGAATTATAAATGCAAATAAAAGAGCTGAATTATGGCAAAATGCTAGAGTTATTGTAGCAACGCCCCAAACAATTCAAAAAGATCTTGAAAATAATAGGATTAACTTAAAGAATTTTGTAATGCTTTGTGTGGATGAAGCCCATCGCTCAAGGCAAAGATTTGCTAATACAATTGTTACACAAAAATATTTTGAACAAGCTTTAAATCCTAGAGTACTAGCTTTAACCGCTTCTCCAGGTGGCACTTTAGATAAAATTAAAGATATAATGAAAAATTTAAACCTAGATGCTGTTGAGATTCGTTCTGAAATAGATAAAGATGTTAAGCCTTATGTACAAAAACGTGAGACAGAATGGATCAATATTGAGTTACCAGATAAATTAAAAAATCTACATACATTAATAAAAAGTGTTTATTTAAACAAAGCAAGTGAACTTAAAAAATTAGGTTTTAACAAGCCAGTAAGTGTCATAAATAAAAGCGATCTAATATTATTACAGAAACGATTTCATGAAGAGATTAAAGCTAAAAATAATACAGCTTTTTATGGTATCAGTTTAGTAGCACAATTAATAAAAATGGATTACGCATTAGAATTATTAGAAATTCAAGGTTTAAAAGTACTTAGTAAATATTTTGAAAAGTTAAGACAAGATAAAAGTAAAGCTGCTAAAACAATTTTAAATGATAAAAATTTTCAATCTGCTATTAATTTAACCAATGAGCTAATTGAAAATGGTTTAGAACATCCAAAATTTGGTAAATTAAAAGAAATTATTCTAGAGGAATTAAAATTAAATTCAAAAATTAAGATAATGGTATTTGCTAACTATCGTGACACTGTTTCTTATATAGTTGATGAATTAAAGAAAATTGGCATTAAAGTTATTAAGTTAATTGGTCAGAAATCTGGTTTAACACAAAAAGAACAAATCAATATTGTAAAAACCTTTGAGGAAAGTGATGATAATATCTTAGTAGGAACTTCAATAATGGAAGAGGGTCTTGACATAAAGGGTGCTAACATCGTAATATTTTACGAAGCTGTTCCTAGTGAAATAAGAAAAATTCAACGTGCAGGCAGAGTTGCAAGATTACAAGCTGGTAAAATTATATTTTTGATTACCAAAAATACAAGAGATGAAGCATATTTCTGGTCTGGTTATCAAAAAGAAAAACGTATGAAAAAAACTCTTTACAAATTAAGAGATAAAAATATTGAAGAATTTTTAAAAGAAGATTAAAAACGTAGCTTTTTAAACCCTGATTTATTCAAAAATATTAGTATACTACTATTTCTAACAATATTAGTATAACTAATTAAGGAGAATAAGAAAATGGGATATCAAGACGGTGGAAGAAGAAACTTCGATAATTTTGGACCTAGAGAGATGCATAAAGCAAAATGCTCTGATTGTGGTCAAGATTGCGAAGTTCCATTCCAACCTAAAGAAGGCAGACCAGTTTATTGTAAAGACTGTTACCAAAAACATAGAAAATATTAATAATTAGATTTTAGTATTTTTCTTTATTTTTTATTTTGAATAGATATTTATATAGATAAAATATTATTATTTTTATGGCTAAAATTATTATAGATTATAGAGAAGATAAAAATATCATTAAGGAACTTTATAAGCATGATATAGAAGTAGAAATTAAAAGTTTAATTGCTGCAGATTTTGTAATGCAAATTAAGGATGTAGACGGTCGTGTTAAGGATTTGGCTATTGAAAGAAAAACGGGGCATGATTTTTTAAATTCTATAATAGATAAGAGAATTCTTAATCAATTAATTACTTTAAAGGAAAATTTTCCTTTGCAATTATTAATTATTGAAACTGATAAAAATTTATATGCTATAAGAAATTTTCATCCAAATTCTATACGTGGTATGTTATCAAGTATAGCAATAGATTATCAAATTCCTATAATTTATACTAGAAACTATCGTGACACAGCTGCTTATTTAGCTTTGATTGCTAAACGCTTAGAAAAACCAAAACGCCATATTAGCCTAGTTAGCAAACGTAAGCCATTAACCTTAAAAGAACAGCAAGAATATATAATTGAAAGTTTACCTGGTGTTGGACCAACTTTATCTAAATCCTTGCTTAAAAAATTTAAAACTGTTAAAAATATAGTAAATGCTAAAGGGGATAGGTTAAAAAAAGTTGAGAAAATTGGACCTAAAAAAAGTAAATTAATCAGGGATGTTCTAGACTCTGATTATAAGGACTAATTACGCTAAATTATATGTTTCTAAAATTTCGTATTTTGAGCCATCTTTACTTAATTCACTTTTAACTAAACAAAATTCATTAACCTCAAATTCTTTCTCTGCAATCTCTAATTTTAAATTTTTCTTAAATTGCTCTTTATCTTTAATAAATTTAACTCTTCCTAAAGTCATATGCGGACTAAATCTTTGATCTTTTGGAAATAAATCTAATAATTCAGAATCAATCTTTTGTTGCAATTCTATTATTTTTCCAGCTGGCTTTAAACCAACCCATATTATTCTAATATAATTTTCATTTGGAAAAACCCCAATTTTATCTAATTTTATTCTAAATGATTTAAATTTAATTTTATTTAATCTTTCTTTAATTTCATTAATCTTATTTTCATAAACTTCTCCAATAAATTTTAAATTGAAATGTAAAATCTTTTTATGAACCCAGGTTATTTTAGCTGGTAAATTTTGTTTTAATTTAGTTTGCACTTGATATAAATAATCTAAAATTTCTTCTGGTAAAAATATTCCTATAAAGAGCCTCATTTTGATTCTTCAAAATTTTTTTGAAACAATGCTTTCTCAATTTTTCTAACATCTAATCCATATCTCTTAGAACGTTCTCTTAAGTTTCCCAATAATTTTAGGTAATTATCTATCTTAGAAAAATTCTTAGGCTCTTTACCAAATAACTCCCTCCAAACATGAATATCAAAAACACCATAATTTTTTGGATCATAAAATGTTAAAATAACGCTAGCCGTAGATATCCCAATTCCTTTAAATTTTAAAAGATATTCTAGTTTCTTTAACTCGTCTTTCTCTTTAAATGCCATTGAAGAAACTTTCTTTAGCTCATTTTCATCTAATTTATTGGCATAAGATAAAAATAGTTTTTTCCTTCCGGGTAAAGATTGGAATTTCCATTTAACAATTTTTTTTAAATCATTTTTAGTTAAAAACTTGTTACTTCTTATTCTTAAACCAACTTCTTTCTCACATTTTGAAGAAAAATCATTATCCATTTCTTCATATCTTTTTATCCAATTTAATAAATTATTTTTATTCATATTAACTCCTTTATTATTTTAGCTGCAGTTTTACAAGTTATTAAATTAAAATCTTTATCTGGATTAACCTCAACTAAATCATATTTTCTAATATTCTTAAGTAATTTAATTCTTTGTAATAAATAAATTAATTCTCTTGTACTAAGTCCTGCGGGCTCAATATAACCTGTGCCTGGTGCAAAAGCTGGGTCTAAAACATCTATGTCTATTGAAATATACAAATCAGAGAAATTTCTTGCTAGTTCCATTATAGTATCACAATGATTTTGTAAATTATTAAATAATTGTCTTGTAGTAAAATATTTTATTTTATAATCTTTTATAAAACCAACTTCTTTAACATCGGGGTTCCTTATACCGATTAAAATTACGTTTTCTGGTTTAATTAATTTTTCTTCAATTAAAAAATATAACCAATCTTCATGCATTGGTGTATTAAAATGTTGATATAAATCTGGATGTGCATCAAATATAATTATCCCTGGATTACTTTTATTAGATAAAAACTTTTTAAAAATATAATAACTTATACTATGATCTCCGCCAATAAAAATGTCTCCATCTTTTAATTCCTCTAAATTTGAATCAATAATTTCATATTTACTATCTTGAAAGTTTTCATTACTCCAAATATCATTTAGTTGTTTAATTATTTCATCAGGTGCTTTTTCACAACCTTTATTTACGTCTGTTCCTTGTGAGTATGGTATTTTAACTAATTTCATAATTTAACAAGAATAAGTAATTTTATAAATTTATTTTTTGAATTTTTTCCTTATCGGTGTTAATATCTTAATTAAATATTCTGCACAAGAATTTTTTAAATCTTGCGGGTGTAATTTTTTATTAATAAATATTTTTTCCAATTCATCATAATTATTAAAATCTGAATTACCACCAAATTTACTTGGTCTCTCTACAATAACCTTACTATTTCTCGGAAACACAATTAATTTCATTATTTGTAAAATTGGGTTATTTTCTGCAATACCCTCAGGGCAATAAGCATTATTAATTTTTTTATTTATACTTTCATTATTATCATTAATTGAAATCATGCTTTCTGGTTCTGAAGAACTCATCTTTCCAGGACCTTTTAAACTAGAAATTAAAGGTGTGTGTACAAAAACAGGAACTTTATAATTTATTAATGAAAGTAACTCGATTCCCAAAGCGTGAATCTTACGTTGTTCTATACCTGCGTGTACTAAATCAATTTTTAAATGTTTTATATCTGCTATTTGCATTAAAGGATATATTACTTGTGAAACTTTAGCATTTTCAAAGTCACGAGCTATTTCCTGCATACTTCTTAATGCTCTATTCATTGTTGTGTTTAATGCGAGAGTTAAAACATCGTCTATGTAATTAAGATTTCTTTGGAATTTACTTCCTAAAATAAATTCAGCTTTTAATCCAGCTGCTCTAAATCCATTTTCCCAAATTTTACATTGTTTATGTATAAAATTCCAATCCCCTTTTCTGTTAAGCCAGGTATGCCAATCAGCTAATAATACTTTAACATGAAATCCTGCTCTCTGTAGGTCCATTAATTTTGTTATTGTAACTAAATGGCCGAGGTGTAAGTCGCCGCTCGTTTCGTAGCCACAATAAGTTACTGGTTTTTTTAATTTAAGAATTTCTTTAATTCTATTTTCACCGATTATTTCAGCAGAATTTCTTTTTATTAATTCAAGCTTTTTATTTAAATCCATTAATCTAAAAAGTTATTTAAATAATATAAAGTTAACTATTTTATGGATGAAAAACAATTACTTAAAATTGCTTTATTTACTTCTTTAATCGGATTAATAATATTATTAATTATAGAACAAAAAATTGATTTAACTAATTCAAATATTTCAAATATTACTCGTGATGATATAGATGACAAAGTAAAGATTAAAGGTGAAATTACAAGAATTACAGAAACACCAGGACTTTATATTATAGATGTTAAAGATTTTACAGGAGAAATCAAAGTTATTGTATTTAAAGATCAACCACTAGAATTAAAAAACGGTGATATTATTGAAGTAGAAGGAACTGTAGCGTTGTATAAAGATTTTGTTGAAATTATTGCTAAAAGAATTATTGTTTTATAAAAAAGTATCACCTCTTTTTTAGCATATCACCTAATCTTATGAACATAAAGATATTTATATTACTTTCGATAACCAAAACTTTTCCTTGTCATTTGATTCAAATGTTCGACTAAATCTTTTTCTGGTTTGTGTAAAGCTCGTTCATAAGCCCAGCGAAGAGCTCTACATGCAGCGTCATAGCCTGCTTGCGATATTTCATGATCTGCAGTAAACACAAAATGATCAGACATAGCAGAGGCAAATCCAAAATTAATCTCGTTTTGACCTTTCAATGGTTTATCTAATTCTACCCTCATGTAGCGGTTTGTTGCTTCAACAATTTTGCCTTCAAGAGGTATTCTATCTTCGTATTTAGTTCGTATTGGTATATGATTCTTTCTTATATTCTCTTCTATAGATTCGTATCTTCTCCATTTCTCTTTAGCTTCTTCAATCTTGTGTGAAGCATAATTCAATATAGCTTCTTCTCCTTGTTTAACTACCCCCCCTGGTATAGTTTCACTTACTCGATAAAAACTTTCATGATAAAGAGTTTTATCTTTGAGATCTGTGTAAATAAATTTCACATTTCCAGAATCTAAAATAAACCTAAAGCCTTCTTTCATTAGTTCTTCTAATATTACTTTTGACATTTTAATCCTTAACTTTTATTCCTAGTAAATACCTTCCATCTAATTTTGGGTTATCTCTTCTTATATCTGAGATTAAACCTATGACTTCTTTGCCTTTTAATTCGTCAGTTAATTCTTTTTCAAGACCCTTCCTTGATTTAGAAAATAAATTTGGATCCAAGTTATCTTCATTAAGTCTAAAATCTTTTAAAAATTTATATAAGCCAAATTCTTCTAAAAATTTACTCCATTTCTCATATAAATCAAATTCAGGCCAACCTGATTCAGAATCGATTAATCTTAAATCTAAATTTAATGTAACAAATGAATTACAGGATACATTCCTATTTAATTTAAGATAAGCGGATTCTATTTTAAGTCTTGTTTTATGATACTCATCTTTACTTATCGGCTTAAGTGGTCCAAATCTTATATAGACTATTCCTTTTTCTCTTTCAATAAAATCCCAGGCAGAAATTAATTCTTGTTTTGTCATTTTATTTACCCCTTGTTATACTAAAATCCATCTACTATAAATAATTTTTTGACAATTTTATTCCTATAGGAATATTTATAAATACAAAAATTTACTTAAAATTATGGTATTTGACATAACTCAGCTAAAGAAAATCCGTAAACAGCTAAATTTAACACAGCATGAATTTGCTTTAAAAGCTGGAATAAGCCAAAGCATGGTTGCTAAAATAGAGGCTAATAAACTAGATCCAACTTATTCTAACGTAAAGAAAATAGAACAAGCTTTAGAATTATTAACTAAACATTATGAAAAAGAGGCTCAAGATATTATGATTAAAAATATTATTTCTGTAAGTAAAGATGAAAAAATCTCTAGTATAATAAAATTAATGAATAAACATACAATATCACAATTGCCTGTATTGGATAATGATAAAGTAATAGGATTAATTTCAGAATCTTCAATTTTAAGTAAAAATTTAGAAGATATAAAAAACTTAACAGCCACGGATGTTATGGATGATATTCCTCCAATTATAGCTAAAAATACTAAAATAGAAGTTATAAAACAGTTATTAAGATATTATCCTTTAGTATTAATTAAAGAAAAGGGTAAACTAATTGGATTAATAACTAAAGCAGATTTAATAAATAGTTTAGTTTCATAATAACCAAAACTTTAATATAATTTTAGTAATTTAATTATTTAACAAATTGGAGGTGTTAAAATGTATACCCTACCAAATTTAGGATACGAATATAATGCATTAGAGCCATATATAGATGAACAAACTATGAGGATTCATCATACAAAACATCATCAAGCTTACATAGATAAATTAAATGCTGCTTTAGAAAAATACCCAGAATTGCAAAATAAATCAGCAGAAGAATTAATTAAAGATTTAAATAAAATTCCTGAAGACATTAGAACCGCTGTAAGAAATCATGGTGGTGGGCATGTAAATCATTCTTTCTTTTGGCCATTATTAAAAAAGAACGTTAAATTTTCAGGAGAAGTAACAAAAACTATAACTAAACAATTTGGAAATTTTGAAAAATTCAAAGAAGAATTTAGTAATGCTGCTAATTTAAGATTTGGTTCTGGTTGGGCGTGGCTAGTAATAAATAATGGAAAACTAGAAATAATGAGTACTGCAAATCAAGATAATCCGATAAGCGAGGGAAAAACTCCGATTTTATGTATAGATGTCTGGGAACATGCATACTATCTGAAGTACCAAAATAGAAGAGCTGAATATATATCGGCATTTTTTAATGTTATTAATTGGATTCAAGTTGATAAAAATTACAAAGAAGCAATGAAGTAAATTGTTACTAGAAATATTAATAGCAATTTTAGTTGGATGTTTTCTTGGAATTATAACAGGGCTTTTTCCAGGAATTCATATTAACTTAGTAGCTGTTATTATTTTATCTTTATCACCTTTCCTAGCACAATATGTTTCAATCTTAACTTTAGCTATAATAATTATTTCAATGTCAATAACTCATACGTTTTTAGATGCTATTCCAAGTATATTTCTTGGAGCACCTGATTCAGGATTAGAATTAAGTGTTTTACCAGGACATAGGCTATTACTTCAAGGCAGAGGTTATGAAGCTGTTTTCTTAACTGCTATAGGAAGTTTATTTGCTGTAATAATAATGGTTGCTTTTGCACCATTTGGATTACCATTTATAAGTAAAATTTATCCTTTAATTCAAGATTTTATTCCTTATATTTTAATTTTCTTTTCAATTTTACTAATTTATAAAGAAAGAAAATCTAGAATATTAGCTTTAATTGTTTATTTACTTGCGGGTGTCTTAGGGTTAATAACTTTAAATTTACCTTTATCTCAACCCCTATTTCCTTTACTTTCGGGATTATTTGGAACAAGCATATTAATAACAAGCATACTTACAAAAACAAAAATTCCGCGACAAAAAATTACAGAATCAAAATTAAAGGAAAAAGAAATTGGTAAAGCGCTAAGCTCTGGTTTTTTTGCAAGTTTTCTTGTTGGATTATTACCTGGATTAGGATCAAGTCAAGCAGCTATTCTTGCTACAACAGCTCAGAAAAAAATTTCTCCTGAAAAATTTTTAGTTATTGTTGGTAGTATAAATACATTTGTAATGATTGTAAGTTTTTTGGCCATTTATTCAATAGATAAAGCGAGATCGGGTTCTGTTGTAGTAATATCAAAATTATTAGAAAATATTACGTTAAATCATCTAATTTTATTTTTAGCGGTTTCATTAATCGTTGCTGGTCTAGCAACATTATTAACATTAAAATTTGCGAAAATCTTCTCTAATATAATGAGCAGGGTTAATTACATAAAATTATGTTTATTTGTTATTTTTTTAGTTACAATATTAGTAACAATAATAACTGGTTGGAATGGGTTAGTTGTTTTAATAGTTGCCACATCAATTGGCTTAATACCAAATTTACTTGGCTTACAGAAAAATCATTTAATGGGTTGTTTACTTTTACCAGTTATATTATTTTTTTTATTATAACTAGCCTTTAGTCTTAATTCCAAAAATAGAACTCATCTCCAAAACAATAAAAACCAATACTGCTACAATAATCGCTTCTACATAAAGACTTGCTCCAATAGCTAGACCAACAGCTGCTACAACCCATAATGTTGCTGCTGTTGTCAATCCAATAATTCTTTCTCTTGCTCCTATAATTGCGCCAGCTCCCAAAAAACCTATGCCCGTAATTATACCTGCTGCTATCCTACTTGGATCAGCATTTTGAAAAAATTGCGTAGAAACAACCGTAATTAACATAGCACCTAAAGCTACTAAAATATGTGTTCTAAAACCTGCTGGTCTATGTCTTATTTCACGTTCATAACCAATAACTCCACCAAGTATTACTACAAGAATAACTTTTAATAAGAATTCAAAGTCAAAGGCCATAATTGTATTAATAAAAATTAGTTAATAAACTTTTTTATTTAAAACCATTTCCCTAAACCTTCTTGTTTCTCGTCATCTTTACCAAACATACTTTCTATCCTTTGTTTTGTTAATTCTAAACTTTGCCTTAAATAAGGTGGTAAATCAAATTTCTCTGCTAAATCTAATGTTGGTTGTAAATATTTAACAATAAAACCTTCTGCAACTGTAAATATTATCCTTCCTTTACATTTTAAGCATTCTCCGACTAATGGTGGTCTTCTGTATTTTTCGTTGCAATTAACACATCTAAATTGTTGTGTACTAAACTTTCTTAAATTTCCCCTTATATCTCGTATGAAATGTCTTTCAATTACTAATTTTGCTACATCTACTTCGTCCACTGCACGAATTTTTTCTGCTAACTCTATTTGTCCGAGAACTTTTTCTTGCATGCTTGGAATTAATTTATATGCAGAGCATCTTACTCCTGAATTAAAATCGCTTACATCATGAGTAAATTTAAAATCATAATATTGTTTTTCTGTCCCTAATCTATCTTTTAATTGTTCTATTTTAATTTCATTGGGCCATTTATATTGTAAAGCTGCTTCATAAAGCTCTAAAGGATACTTATCAACTAAATCTAAATCAAAAACCATATCATCTACCTCACTTGGTATTAATACAGAAGTTAGAACTAAAGGTGCATCTTGTGTCGCTCCACGATGACTTGGTAAATACTTTCTAGAAAAATTAATTAATGCGTCTAGCAAGAGCATTATGCAATTTTCATCACCTTCGCAATCCCGACGCTGTGCAGCATGCCACATTGGATGAGCAAAGCATCCTTGTGTTTTACTAAATCCAATTATCCTGCCAACTATTGCTGCGGAAGTGTGTGGCGCTAAACCAATAACTAAATGCCCTATTAAATCTTCTTTTGTTTTTGCATTGTAATATGACCCGAGATTATAGAAATTTTGTAATAAATCGTCAATAAAATTAGTCATCCTTAATAAAACAATATCTGCTCCCTCATCTGGCGATTCTTTGCAAGCTGGCAAAATTACATCACTTGGCATAATTTCAACTAACTGATCTTCATCTAATAAAGGGTTGCCATAAATATCTTGATTATAACCGAGTTCTCTTAATCTAGTTAATGAAGTGCTGATTTCTTTTGGTTTAAATGCTGTAATCGGCATCTCTGTCATATCAAAACGAATCGTGCCATCTTTATTAACATACAAATTATGTAATGCTCTTAAAATTCCTTTAGCTAAATTTTCTGGTGTATGATCTTCATTACTTGTGCCACGAACGCCTTTTATTAAATCTGGTGCTTGCTTCAATTTTAATTTTTTTAATGCATTTTCAAAGAAATGATTTATTGATAAACTTTTTAATCCATATGGTTTTAATTCGCCATGTTTTTTACAAATATTTGTATCATACATTAAATCACAATTTATACAATAAAATTTATTTTTTGTTTTCTTATCACAAACTTCACATATTTTGTAAATAGTGTCAATATTGCAATTCCCACAATAATAAATAGGAAATTCTGCTATAACTTTACCATGTTCTAATGCTGATTGGAAACTTCTTAATTTACCACCTTCATCTCCAACTGGAAATAAAACATGAGGACTTCCAGTTAATTTTCTTATCTTAGCTTTTTCAGGACGTCCCATTCTCGCTCCTATGAAAGTTCCAGACTTATCTCTAATAATTGCTTTACATGTTGCGTTTAATATCTCAAGAACATTTTCTTTATCTAATTTTAAATCAAAATCATTCAATGTAAATAATAATGCTCTAGCATCATCTTCTTTTATAATTACTTCATTGTTTTTAACATAATGTGGCAAGCCAATTAACTCTAGTACACGCTTAGTATCTACATCTTTCAAATCTAAATTAATTTCATAAACTAATGGTAATATTATTTCATTACCTTTAACTTTGCCTTTTTCCAACCAATTTAATAAACTCAAGAATTGATGTTTATTAATATCATTCCAATGATAGGTATAACGCGAATGTAACGGAACTTTATATAGTAAAGAAATTTCTTTTGCAATATCAAAATTAATTTTTGTAATTGGATTTTTAAATAAATTAATCAAAAAATCCTCTTCTATACCTAAATCTACTGCAATCTTACTTAAATCGAGTTTTCCATACTTATTAATAATAGCTTTTTCAAATTCTCTTAACCACCATTCCTCACAATATCCTGCAGGTACTAAAAAATGAGCCCTATTATAGAATTCACCATAATTAATTAAAATATCTCCTAAAAATAAAATTTCCTCTACTTCATCTTTTACTTGTTTGGCTTGTTCTTCTGTTTCTACAAAAATTACACTTTGATCTTTTAATTTGATAATAGGACCTTCAATAGTATCGCAAAGTGCAATTGCAGTAGATTTTCCAGGACGCTCATACCTTAATTGAGTTCCTGTTGCAATATAATTTTTTAATAAATGCATTGTTGCAGGATGTATGCTTAAGCTGCTTAATCCAGAAACTCTGCTTCTACCATATCTTAGTCTAAATCCGCCTACACGTAAAGGGTGTGTCAAAACAGGTCTTCCCGCAACTAAATCTTTGATATAAGTAAAATCTGGTTTTAATTTCTGTTCTGTTTTAGTTTCCTCTTTAATTTCACGCGCTTTAATCTTTTTTTGTAATTTTAAAAAATCTCCCAAAAAAGTCCAATCTTCTAACTCATATTCCTTGTAAAATTTATTTATTCTTCCAAAAAATTTAGGTGCTTTTTGGCAAAGAGCTTCTCCCATGACTAAACAAAAACCATTTCTTAATCTATTAGTTTCTATTCTTGGAATATCTTTATAATTTGAAACGTCCCATTTCTCACTTGGATCACCATCAATCTGTAATGGTAAATTTCTCATCATAAATTCTATTTCTTCTTCACTCGGTAAATATTGTAAATTGGTAACTTTTTCATGATAATCATATAATTCAACAATTGCTCTTCTAACTTCGTCTTCTGTAGGATCGTATTTATAATAACCAAATTTTTTTCTTATATAATCTGCTACTAAAATACTCCCGCATGTTATAGTTGTTCCCGCACTTCTTATTGGACCAGAGAACATTAAGCAGAAATATTCTTTACCATCTTTTCTTTTTTTAATTTTTAATTCTGTAAATCCCTCTAATGGGCTAGAAACAACACCATTACTCAAGTAAGCTAATCCTACCCTTATTCCAACTTCCATTGCTTCTTTTGTATTAGTAAATTTACAAAATTTTTCTTGTGCAACCTCTAAGCTAACTATTAATGCTACTCTCCAATCTAATTTTCCATATTTTAACTCAAGTTCTTCTATCCTAGCTACAATACCAGAATTTTTAATTTGAGGAGCAACCACGCTTATTAATCCCTCTACTCTTTCAGCCATATTTTTTGTTAATAAAATTTCTACATGATCAATGGGGTCGTAACCTAATCTTTTAGCTTGATCGGCTATCTTATATGCCTCTTCAATTTTTTCGTTCAATTCTGAATAATATTCATTAATTTTCATATTTCATTAAAATTTAGTATTTTCACATCTCTTGTTTTTAAATTAACCAAAACAGCTTTACAAGGATCTGGTACTATACCACGTCTTTTTTGATCTTCTGTTTGATCTATCCAGGCGCTACAATTTATTGTTGTAACACCGTGATAATTGTCTACTTTAGTTTTATGTAAATGTCCACTAATGAAGAAATCTGGAATTTTCTCAATTAACAAAGGATCTTCATCTGGATTTGGTAAATATAATGTAGCTGTGTGGCTTGGTGCAAGATGTCTGCGTTGTAATAAAAATTTCATTATTAAATCTGGTCTTTCGGTTCTTCCAGCTCTTCTTATACTTTCAACGTTCTCAACAATATAAAAAAAACTTGAGCCGTGATAAATTAAAATATTAAATCCTGAAAAATCTTTTGTCGATGCTATATTAACTAAACTTGGGTTAGTGGCCATAATAACATTTGAAAATTCGTATAATAAAGGTGCCATCTTTTTATCTGGAAATGGTTGTGGCTCAGCTAATCTAACTGCATCATGATTGCCCACACTTAGAATTATCTTAATGTCTTTTCTTATTCTTGCAAGATATTCTGCTAATTTTTCATATTGCTTGTAAATATCTAATATTGCTAAATCATATTCCTGATCGGGGTAAACCCCAACGCCATCCACCAAATCACCCGGAATAAATAAATATTTTACTCTCTTTGCTATTTCGCGTTGTTCTTTATTTCCATAATTTCCATTAATCCAATCAATAAACTTTAAGAAATTTTTTTCAAAAAATACTTTATTTCCAACTTGTAAATCAGAGGTAAAAGCAACATACTCTTCATTTGGACCTTTTTTAAGTTCATTGTTTAATGATATATCTGGCAAGAAAATTTCATTAACAAAAATTATTCTATCACCATTATAACCCGTAACTCCAATTACTTCATCAAAAATAATGTCATTTGCTAATTCAAACAGCTCTTTTCTTGATTTATTTATAACAACATTAATTAAACCAGTAGGGTCTTCTAATGTTATTAAAATATTACCATTTTTTGTTATTCTTTTATCATTTACTAAACCGATTATTGCTATAGTTTCTCGTTCAGATCTATTTAATGCTCTGTTTATTGAGACTGCATTTTGTAATTCCTGTCTTTTTAATAAAATATTTTTTAAAAAATTATAACGAATTTTAAAATAATCAATAAAATCTTGAACTTCTCTTTTCTTATCTTTATCAACATAATTCTTTAAAATAATTACATTACCACCGTTACCCTCTTCAAGCTCGATTTCTATTTTTGGTTCTCCTTGTCCTTCTTCAAAAATTTCATTATTATTAAAATCTTGTTTTAATATATCTAAAAAGAGATTATAAGTTTTATTTTCTTTATTTTTCTCGGCAAGTACCCGAGCTCTGTCGAATTCCTGCCAATTTATATTAGCTGGGTTATTATCTTGATTTAATATTTCAAAAACATCTTCATTTATTACCAAAGGTTTATTTTTAAGCTTATTAAAATTTTTTATAACCTCCTTTATATCAATATTTTCAAGTTTTTCAATTAATTTTGGGCTTACTAAATAGCCCTCTTTAATAAAATACTCAATTAAATCCTTCATAATCCTAATCCTTCTTTCAATGTTTCCTTTATTTTTGGAAATGTAGAAGGGTGTATTGCTAACTCAATTTCTCGGGTTCTTCCATATCTGCCTTTAGAAATTACTTTTGTGTTAATAATCCCAAGCATATCAAACTCTGCTATGATATCAGAAACTCTTCTTTGGGTTAATGGTTTAATATTAAGTTCATGACAAGTTTTTTTATAAAAGTCGTAAGTTTCTCCTGTAAATACTTTATTATCTTTATCAGAAACATTCAATATACTATATAAAGTAATTTGGAATTGTTTTGGTTGTGTTCTTACTGCATCTAAAATCCTGTCATGTTCGATTTTCTCGTCAGCCTCATCAATATGTTCTATTCTAATTTTTGGTTGGTTTTTCCTTTCTGCTAATTCCCCTGCTACTCTAAGCAATTCTAAAGCTCGTCTGGCATCACCATGTTCACGAGCTGCATAGGCTGCGCATTTCTCAATCACACCATCTTCAACAAAGCTATCCCTAAAAGCTAGTTTAGCTCTTTGTCTCAAAATATCTTGAAGTTGTATTGCGTTATAAGGCGGGAATATTAATTCTTCCTCGCTCAAACTAGACTTTATTCTGGGATCAAGATTATCTATAAACATTAAATCATTCGAAATACCAATCAAAGACATCTCACATTTTTTTAATTCTGAGTTTAGCCTAGTTAAATTATATAATATTCCATCTCCTGTTTTTGTAACTAGTTGATCAATCTCATCTAAAACTAAGATAACAAGTTGCTTTTCATTATCTATTGCATCAATAAATATTTTATAAATTTCTTCTGTCGGCAGGCCTGTAGCTGGAACCTCCTTACCAAATGATCTTGCTAATTGGGCTATTAATCTGTATTCTGTATCAGCTACCTTTTTTAATTTACAATTTAGATAAGCATACTTTAATTTCAAATTTTTTTTGTTAATAATTTTAATAATTTGATCCATTACATGTTGTGTTACACATGTCTTTCCTGTTCCGGTTTTACCATAAATAAAAACATTACTTGGTTTTTCATTTCTTAATGCGGGTGCTAATATACTTGCAAGTTGTTCGATTTGTTCGTCTCTATGTGGAATAGTATCTGGGGTATAATTACTTTGTAATGCTTTTTTATTAACAAATATAGATTTCTTTTCAAGATACGTTTCAAAAAATTTAGATAATTTTTCCCCCATTTTGAAAACTTATGAAAACTAAGCTGATATTTAAACATTCTTATAATAAAATATACAAACCATGACCTATATTTCATATGGAACATATTTTTCATGTTAGAAACCTTTGTTTCATGTAGACTTAAAAAGAATAATATATAATAAAAAATATATTTTTAAATAATATATAAAATAATTTAGAAAAATTTAAATAATAATATATAAATAAAAAATATAAAAGTGTAAAATTCTTAATATATAAGCCTTAAAAAGGCAAATTTTAATTTCTTTATTTTTAAAATTACAAAATATTTTTATCGACGATGAGCTAAATTTAATTAAAATTATTTTATTTATAAATCAAAGCTTATTTTGAACTCCAAAAGAAATTCCAAGCTTATTTTGTTTCCATCCGCAATAAAGGTGTCTGGGTGTTAGAGAAAATTATAATCCAACCTTCCTTAACATTATACCATTTCTATAAAAATTTATAGAAGGTTTAACGTAAATATCTACTTTTGATATTCCCTAATCTCAACAGGCGTTTGTATATAAGATTCAAGTTTTATTTTTTTATCTGATTCATGTATGGTTGCCACACAAATTCCAAAAGATTTACCTTCAGAATAAAATAACAACACCCTCTCCTTTTTGATTGGGAGAAGAAATACCAACGAGTTCTATTTTATTTCTTATAACAAAACCTTCTAATATTTTAAGATTTTTTTCTATTATTTTACATTCAACCATTTTCTAAAAATTAATAATTAGATTTTATATTACCCATACTAAAATATATAAAATTATAAAATTTTTCACAAAACCCTCGAATAACACAAAGTTTATAAATAAGTTGTTACTTTAAGATTAATATTGAGGTAAAACAAAAAATGGCAGAGGAAGAGAAAAAATACAATTCAAGACAAATACTAGGGAAGCTCATCGTTACAAAAACAGGCAAACGTTTTGGTGAAGTCGGTGATTTAACATTCGAGACTAAAACTGGAGAATTAATTCATGTTGTTGTTAAAAACCCAACTGGCTATTGTGAAGGTTTAGAACTCGAGAAAGATAAATCGGGAAATCCATTAATACCATATTCAGCTGTTATTGCTGTAGGCGACTTTATTGTAGTCGCAGAAGAAGAAATAATTTAATTCTAAGATAAAGATTTTTAAACTAGAAAGATATTATAATATTGCATGAAATCGTTTAATTTTAAAACCACAGCAGAAATAAAAATTCCGACTAATATAATTGATCAAATAGTTGGACAAGAGCAAGCTGTTAACATAGTTAGGAAAGTAGCAAAACAAAGACGTCATTTATTATTGATAGGACAACCTGGCGTGGGAAAAAGTTTAGTGGGACAAGCTTTAGCAGAGTTATTACCCGAAGAAAAATTAGTTGATGTGCTAGCTTACCAAAATCCAGCTGATGAAAATATTCCTTTAATAAGGATGGCACCAAAAGGCCAGGGTAAAAAAATAGCCGCAAGAGCAAAAATTCAGGAAATGTCCTCTTTAAAAAATCAGAATGTTATTTTCTTTATATTATTAATTTTAGCCTTAATTGCACCATGGTGGATTAGAAAAAGTTATGGTGATATAATGGCAGCAGCCTCGTTAATCGGGAGCATGATGTTTTTAGCAGCATTTGTATTATTTATTAATTTAAACAAAAGGGTCGCTCTTAGAGGTATGGAAATTAGAGCGCCAAAAATTTTAATAGATAATTCCTCGACGGAAAAAGCACCATTTATTGACGGTACTGGTAGTCATTCCGGCGCATTACTTGGTGATGTACTTCATGATCCACTTCAAAGCGGCGGACTGGGCACACCCGCTTACGAGCGTTTAATTCCCGGAATGATTCATAGAGCAAATGGTGGAGTATTATTTATTGATGAAGTAGCAAATTTAAATCCTAAATCTCAACAAGAATTACTTACAGCATTACAAGAAAAAAAGTATTCTATTACTGGACAAAGCGAGAGAAGCTCTGGTGCAATGACTAGAAGCGAACCTGTTCCATGCGATTTTGTTTTAGTTGCTGCGGGTAATCCCGAAACTGTTAGAAACATGCATCCTGCTTTACGTTCTAGAATACGTGGTTATGGTTACGAAGTTTATATGGGGCATGAGCTAGACGATACAGAAGAGAATAGAATGCATCTTGCAAAATTTGTTGCTCAAGAAGTTGTTAAAGATGGTAAAATACCTCATTTTACAAGAGAAGCTGTTTTAAAAATAATTGAAGAAGGTAGAAGAAGAGCTAGTACTTCTGGAAAATTAACATTGAGATTAAGAGAATTAGGTGGATTAGTAAGAGCAGCTGGTGATTCAGCATTAGAAGAAAAATCAAAATTTGTTGAACCAAAACATATTGATAAAGCAAGATTATTAGCAAGAACATTAGAACAACAAATGGCTGATAAATATATTGAGCAGAAAAAACGTTATCAAGTTATTACAACTACAGGCTATTTAGTTGGCAAAGTTAATGGGTTAGCTGTTATGGGATCAGAAGATCATTTTTCTGGAATAGTACTTCCAATTGAATCAGAAGTTACACCCGGTGGAAGAAAAGCAGAGTTTATTGCTACAGGTCAACTTGGTAAAATAGCAAAAGAAGCTATAAAAAATGTTTCAGCTATCATATTAAAATACTTTGGTGAAGATATTAAAGAAAAATATGACATCTTTATACAATTCTTACAAACAGCAGATACAGGTGTTGAGGGTGATTCAGCTAGTATATCAGTAGCTACAGCAATTGTTTCAGCATTAAAAAAAGTTCCTGTAAGGCAAGATACAGCAATGACTGGTAGTTTATCTGTTAGGGGAGAAGTATTAGCTATAGGAGGAGTAACAGCAAAAATAGAAGCAGCTATAGAAGCAGGCATAAAAAGAGCGATTATTCCAAGAGCTAATGAAAAAGATGTTTTATTGAGCAAGGAACATCAAGGTAAAATTGAAATTATTCCAGCAAGCACAATCCAAGAAGTTTTAAAGCACGCTTTATATTGGAAAGGTAAAGAACATATATTAAGAAAATTAAAATCAAGATAATAATTCTTTATATTTATTATAAGCTAGATTAGTTAAGCACCATTTTCTCTTAACTTTATTACCTTTACTTTCCTCTATATGGATAATTAAATTATTTTTTTGAAGCTCTTTTAATAATGCTAAACTAAACTCATTATCCCTTATAATAGAATCAGCAATATTATAAGTATACATAAATTCAGGATAACTTTCGTATAATACCCTTAATATTTCTTCTTTAATTTTCTCTTTTTTCTCTTGTGAAATTTGAGACATAATTTTTACTAAATTAACCTTTATTTAAATTTAACTCATTCGGTTAAACAAACTAAACAAACATAACATTTATATATATTCTTTAAGCAATAATCCTGATTAAAATGCCATTTATAGGGTTTAATTTTGATAAAATAAGTGCAGAGCATTTAAAAGATGTTCGAGGTAATGTTAATGTAAAACATAACTTAAATATAGTTAATGTTAAAGAACATGAAGTTAATCTAGATAAAAAACAAGAAGTTCTTAAATTTGAGTTTGAATTTAATTTAGATTATGAGCCAGGTTTTGGCAATATTAATATTAAAGGCCACATGCTTTATACAGATAATCCTAAAAAAATGAAGGATATTTTACAAGAATGGAAGAAAAATAAAAAACTTCCAAATGATGTAATGGCAAGCTTATTTAATACAACATTAGCTAAATCCAATATTAAGGCTTTAGCTTTAAGTCAAGACATTAATTTACCTCCTCATTTACCTTTACCGAGGATAGAGAAGCAACAAAAAGTAAATGTAAATGTTAAAGAATATATTGGTTAAATAAATTCGTTTAATGTTTTAATTTCCTTTTCTTTTTTCTCAGCTTCAGCCCAACTTATGCCCTCTTTTTTCATTATCTTTAGAATTTTAAGCTCTTTGATCATTTTATGTTAAGATGAAAATTGTTTTTATTTAAATACATTTTTAGCTTTAAAGATATATTATAAATCATAGTTAAAGAAATATAGCTAAAAAAATGAGATTATTATTTTATAATTAAAATTTTTGAGTTAATTTTTTATATTTATTCTTGCTAATAATTCTATGGACCCTGATTTTGATACTAAAATAAGAGCTTCTTTTGCAAAAGTTAGGCAAGACATACAGATTATTAAAGAAGAGATAGAAAAGCTTAAAGAAGCTTTAATTTTACAAAATAAGTCTAATTCTACCTTAAAAGAGGACGTGGGCTACCTTAAACAGCTTTCAAATGAGCTAAGAAGCAAGATTTCAACTATTTCCATCGGAAATCGTAGGGTTGATGATGACGATCAACGATCAATGACAATGAATGACAATGCCAAACAGCTAAGATTCCTGCTAGAAAACAAGTTTAGAAGCTTAACAGACAGAGAATTTTCAGTGTTTATGGCCATTTACCAGCTCGAAGAAGAGCAAGGAACAGTTACTTACCAAGATATGGCCAATAAACTAAATATTAGTGGAAGTAACCTGAGAAATCATGTATTATCTTTAATAAATAAAGGAATTCCCGTCGGAAAAGAGCGTTTATTCAATGGAAAAACCACCTTTTTTATAAAAAAAGAGCTTCGCAACCTTAATATTGTGGCTGATCTAATTGAGTATAGACAGCATAAAACCTTTAAACAATAACTCTCACTTCGCTATTTTTCCTTAAAATTTGCTTATTTTTAATTGATTTTTATTTAAAGATACCAAAACCCTCACTTTTTAGAAGTTAAGTATACTTTTAGTAGTCAGGAACTCTCACTTTTTTGATCTTACCATCCTTTTTACCATCTTGTCTAGGTAGAATACCTTCCTCCTTGCCTCAGTATCCACCCTCTCACTTATATTAAAACCCATCTTTTTCACGTCGTTAACATGCCTTCTTACTGTTATAATACTTAATTTTAATTCTTTAGCAATATCCCCATATTCTAGTGGGGTTTCAGCTATCATTAATAATTGGATTACCCTTTTTTGAGCTGGTGTAAGTACATTTTTAAGCTTTTGAACGTTCATGAATGATTGATTTGAACGCTTGAACGCGATTGAACGTTCATGAACGATTGAACGCTCCTCCCCCGTCGGCTCCTCGTCGACATTTTTTTCTAAAATCTCCTTCATTTCCATTAATGTTTGCTCGATTTTATCCAGCCTTTGATCATGTTTTTCGTGCTTATCTTTAAATTGATTAAGAACCTTATCAATCAAATTCATATCTTTCTTTATATTTGAGAAAGAATTATTTAAATTCGACTTTAATTTTTCGACTTTCCCATCTTTTTTTCTACCGAAGAACCAAAAAGCCATTAACAAATTAAATATTAAATATTATATAAATGTTTCTTTACAATAAAGCTTAAATATTTCAAGCAATTATTAAAATTAATGTACGAAGAGTTAAAGATAGACCCTTTAAATCATGAATATACACTTTCTAAAGTTGTTTCTTATATTGATTCTAGATTACAATTAATTGAACGTTCAAAAAGAGTAGATATATTTGATGAATTTGCTAATCTAATAAATTATGCCGAGAAAGTTGGGTTAAAGGGCAATCATTTACCTGTACTAAGATCAAAAATGTTTAAGTTTTTAGGCGGTAAAGCAGATGATAGCATAGAAAGCGACGACAAACAAATTCTAATAGACGAATTGAATCATCATAAAACAATAATGGAAAATGACATTATTGAATCTAAATTTAAAGACGAAGAGGATGACTCAATTAACATTTATATTTTAGAAGCGCACTTCCCACTAAAAGGAAAAGAAGACCGAATTGGTGTTATTGCCCACACCTATTCTCAAGCAGCATTTAAAATTAGAGAAGAATATGGTGAATTTCATTTACAAAACCCAAACGAGTTCAGAAAATTAGAGTGCAAACATTTAAGGATAAGGGTGGATGAAGATAAGACAGTTGTTATATGCGAATTATTGAGAGGAGAGTGCCCTGTTTTTTATCAAGGCGATAATTTATGCATTAAACCAGGATATGAAAATTTCGAATCACATTTTGAAAAGACATTAGAAAAAATATTAAACGATTCTAGCTAAAAACTTTTTAGCAATTCTTAAAATTTTTATTATAAATAAAAAAAAGAAAAAATAGGCCTTATTTACTTACTAAACCCAGACCATAAGGCCCAAACAGCTACAACTAAATGTAGGATGTTATCTAGAGCTTCTAAGTTGGCACCTAAGAAATTTGCACCAGCAAAAAATCCGGAAAGTGTTGCAACTGCTGCAAATAATCCTACTAATACAGTAACCCATTTGTTTAAACTATTATTCTTAACGAAGTAGACCAATAATAATGCTACTACACCAAGAACTAAATGGGCCCAATTTTCTGCATTATCAAACCACCATGCAGCACCAAATACACTTGTATCAGAAGTAGGTCCAATAAGGAAAAATCCTAGGACACCAATTACAACTAGAACCCATCCACCCCACATTAAAAAGTTTTTTGGAGTGAAAAATCCAGCCATTAATTACACCTCCTTTTGATTAAAATACCTAGGTAAATCTTATATATAAATATATTGATTAGAAGTTTTTAGCAATGATAAAAGGTTAAATTTATATTAATTTATTATTAATTATTTGTATGAAAAGAAAAAAGTTAACAAGTAAAGATGAATTATTTGGAAAAGACGAAACCTCTAAGTTATTAGATCAAAGTGCTTTAATGATAAAACAAAAAAAGCACGTGTTGAAAACAATAGAGTACGATGATATTGCAGACGAAACAAGGCAAAGGATATATAATTTATTAAAAAAAGCTAGAGAAAAACCAAGAACTAAGCAAAAATTAGAGAAAATGCTATCTTTCCACTGTGAGTTTTATGCACATAAGGGCGACAGATACGCAAGCTATTCTCATCAATTTCTTACTGAACTTTATTATTGGAAACAAGGAAAAGACGGCTTATACTACCCATATTAAAACTTTTTAGCAAATAAGAGTAGATGTAACAGTGATTACGTCTACTTTCAGCTGTTTTCAATACAACTTTTCGATATAAGGTATATTATGTACACTTGTATGTGGAACGGACCATAACCTAATGTATATAAATAAGTTCTGACTTCAAGGAATGATGTTAAGAATAATATTAGATACAAACATTTATGGTTTCTTAATAAAAGAGAAAAATATTGATGACTTAAATAAAAAATTAAAAGAAAATAAAGATTTAAAGATCTTTGGTTATAAAGTTATAAAAGAAGAGCTTAGAGATGTTCCTAAGAAACAAAAATTAGGGGATCATAAGTTAAGAACATTGTTAATTAATCTGTATTCCGATTTAATAAAAGAGCAGTATGGCAGATCTACAGAAATTAAAAAATTAGCAGAAGAATATTATAAAGAATTCAAAAGATTAGGTGGTAAAAGAGCATTTGGTGATTTAAAAAATGATTTTGAAATAGTTGCCTGTGCTTCCATCCATGATTTGGATATTATAATATCTGATGACGAGAAGACACTAAAGGGTAGAATAGCCTTAAGGTGTTATGAGAATATAAATCTAAAAAACCACCTAAAAGTACCAAATTTTTATGGTTATGAAGATTTAAAGAAAAAAATTATTGGGTTGTAAGCTTAATAAATTTATTAACCTCTCTAATAAAATTAGGATCTTTTTGGGCCTCTTTAATAGCCCTTATTAATTCCCCATTTGACATTTTTTTTGTTTTTTTCATTTTAGACTCCCCCGACTATCACCTCTTAATCTTTCAAATCAAAAAATCACCCATTTTTGCCCTTCCCATAAGAGCAAAATATCCATCGGTCAACCCCCTTCCCTTTTGGATATTAAAACTATATAAATACGATATAAGTACTATATAAATATTACTTTTAGCAACTTTTATTAATATCTTTATTCTATAAATTTTAATGAAAATAAAAGAAATTCCCTGGTTTAATCGCCCTGGATTTAAATTAACTAGGAATGGTGTAAGTTCTTTAGATAGTGCAGAATTGTTATCTATTATTTTTGGAATAGGTAATGAGAAAGAAAGTGCTTTAGAATTAAGTAATAGATTACTAAAAAAATATAACTTAAACAAACTAGAATATTTAGGGTTAGACGAATTAAAAAAAGAATGTAATAATGATATAACTAAAGCTCTTAAAATTCTTAGTTTAATTGAACTAAGTAAAAGATACAATAAATTGATGAAAGGGGGTTATAATAGCAAAATTATAAGCAACGCTAAAGATGTATATGACATGTTTGTAGATGAGATGAGAAGCTATAGGAAAGAGGTTTTGAAGATTGTTTTGTTGGATACTAAAAATAAGGTTATTAAGGTTAATGAGGTTTCTGTTGGGACTTTGAATAATTCATTAATACATCCTAGAGAAGTGTTTAAAGAGGCAATTAAGGAAAGTGCTTATTCTGTAATGTTGGTCCATAATCATCCATCAGGGAATCCAGAACCAAGTAAAGAGGATATTGAAATGACAAAGAAAATTATTAATGCCGGAAAACTTCTTGGCATATTAGTTTTAGATCATGTTATTATTGGAAACGACAGATATTGGAATTGGTTAGACAATCAATTTTAATTCTTTAGCTTTATTTTTAAAATATTCTTCAGTATCCTTATTCATAAAAAAAACAAATATGCCTTTGTGTGCTCTTGTTAAGAGAACCCTATAAATATTTTTAAGATGTTGAACAAATTCATCATTTCCTCTTTTAGCCATATTATCACAAGAATTTTCTGGTTTTGCATACCAACTTTTATGTTTTTTATCCCATACTAAATCATTTCCAAATATAATACCCATATAATCAAATTCAAATCCTTGAGAAGTATATACAGTTCCTATTTGCTTCATACCAGAATCATCTGTAGCCCATTTCCAAAATACCTCTTTGTTCTCCCAAGGCATTTCAAAATCTCCTATCTTAACATCATTAACAAGAGACCCGTCTGTATTTGGTTTACTCCAAGGCCAACAAAAACCTGCAGTCAATCTTGCAGAATTTTTCTTTTCTTTATTTTTTTCGTCAATTATCTTTTTAAGTTCATGAGGTGAACTAACAATTTTAAATTCCATTTTAGTTTCTTTATCAGGTTCAATATCAGTACCTTCTTTTATCCCCAATATTTTTTCAATTTTTTCCAAATAACTCCCAGAACCGCCACATCTAAATTGAGTTTTAAGTTCTGGTAATTCATATACTTTTGCATTGAATTTTTTTGCAGCTTCTTTAATAAGGTCAACACTTCCTGTTTCTGTTGGTCTAACAACTTGTTGTTCATCTATGAAGAAGAGAGATAATTTTGCTGATCTAATTAATTCATTTATTTGTGGTTCTCCAGTTCTTAGATGCTTTGGCGTATATATACTTTCGCTTGTTTTTCTTATTCTATGTGCTTCATCACAAATGATAACATTTATTCCATTTTCTTTATACTTTGATTGATCAACAAAACTATTAAAAAATTTGAATTGTTTTGCGGACCTTGTTCCAAGTATCTGCTTTAATGTATTTGTAAATGCTGACGAACCTGTAGCATGAACAACATTTACCCCTTTTCTTAGTAATACCCCCATAACTTCTAGCGCAATAACAGATTTTCCCGTTCCCGGACCGCCTTTTATAATCATGATAGCCTTTTCTTTAGATTTAGAAATTTGTTTTGCTTTTGTCATGATTGCATTATAAGCTGTTCTTTGTTCATCTATTAAATTAAAAATTTGCTGTTTATTTATCATTTCACTCGTATGATCCATTAATTTCTTTGAAGGTCGTAAAATACTTATGTTGAATCTTCCAAAAACACCCAATCCCGAATCCGATGCTAATTTTTCTATAAGAAAATTTCCAAGATTTATCATTTCTTGTTTTGAGAAAATAGGATATTCTTCAAGACATTTCTTAAATTTAGGAAGATATAGAACTTCATTGAACCCTTTATTGTAATTATGACAATAAACACATGCACTTAATAATATTTTTGGATTTTCATCAAATACAGTTACAAAATCTTTTAAATACCAGTAATAACCTTCAGCTTGTGATGAAGGATGTGGAACTTCTCTCCAGCCTTTACCTATAAACGCTCTAATATTTCCTTCATTAAAACTATCTTTTACCGAATCGTTAGACCATTGTTTTAATTCAATAATAACAATATTATCATTCCCTTGTTTATCTTTTCCAAATAAAAGAACATCTATTCTTTTTTGTGAATAAGGCAATTCATATTCAATAATTATTTTATTTTTATTTAATGGAGTATTTTCTAAAACGGTTTTGACAAAATTTAAAGAGTTTACCCAAGACCTAATTTCTGATGGACTTGCTCTTTTTTTGTAATACTCTAAATATTTATTAGAAATTTTATCAGCAACTACATTCTGAGAAACATCTTCTTTGAATTTTTCAACCACATTTTCATATAATCTCATTTTATAACTCCGTATATTTCTTATTAGAACCTTTTGCTTTTTTTATAGGATATTTTTCTTCATTCTTTTTTAATTTTTTGTTCAATTCAGTTGTTAGGTCGATATTATATTTTTGTGCTAATCTTAAAAGAAAATATAAAGCATCTGCCATTTCTTCAGAAATATGCTCTCGCTTTTCTGTGTTTTTAAACATCTCTTCAATTTCTTTTTCAGATTTGAATCTAAAATGTTCTAAGAGCTCCGATGATTCCGTTATTATCCCAATGGCTAAATCTTTTGCCCCATGAAATGGACCCCAATTTCTATCTTCACAAAATTTTTTAATTTTTTCTTTTAATTCATGAATGTTTGTTTTATCATCCATTTTCTCTCCAATTGCAAAACACACAATCTTTTCCCCTTTCAGGAATTTCTCCTTTTACTATTTCAATTGCTCTTTTAAATAACATTTCAGCATGTTTAACATCCACTTTCATCTTTATTAGTTCATTCTTAAATTTAAATTCACCACTTTCCATAACTTGTTCAGGTAAATAAAACAATAAATAAGCATAATCCTCTGTTTCATAACCATTTTTCCTTAATAAAAAATTATATATGTTTAATTGATCTTGATAATGATGAGCAGTGTCTTCCTTTAACGCAAATCCTCTTGTCTTGTAATCTATTACAATTAACTTATTTTCTTTGCTTAATAAATTATCAACTGCTCCATGCAATAAAACATCATTTTCCTTATCATAATATTCTACACCTTTAAGATTATTTCTCCATGTTTTTAATAAATCTTTATCTGGAAATAATTTAACATCTTTAAGCTCTTTTAATTCAGGTGGTAATTTATTATTATCGCGAAATCTGTCAAAATGTTCTTTAAGCATCTTATCTACACCAGAAGGTAAACTTGGAAATATTCCAGAAGGACGAGGAGTTTTTTTAACAACTTGCAGCCAAAAACATCTAGGGCAATCTTCTATTAAGCTTATTGATGAGGGTGAGAGTTTGTAAGTCATTTATTTAATATAATACTTTTAATATTTTAAACCTTTCTCTTATCAAAATAACTATCCAAGCAAAAAAAGCTCCAATCATTCCTAATATCATATCTTTTTGAGCATCCCATTGATCCCCCTGCATCCCCAAGAAATTAGTTCCTATAATTTCACTTTTAGTTGTTAATAAAGACAAATATTCAATAACCTCATAAATACCTTTAAGTCCTGTAACAATTAAAAATATTATAAAATATAACCAAAACCCCCTAATCCCAACTTTCTTAGAAATAAATTCATAAGCAGGAAAATAAAATATAAAACCAAATATAAAATGAACAAACCTATCATAGTTATTTCTTTCTAAATTAAAATTATCTTTAATTAAATCAAATAATGGCACCTCAGTGTAACTAAAATGGCCTCCAATTGCATGCAAAACAAGCAATATAAAAAGCAAACTGTATGTAAAATTAGAGAATTTAAACCTTTTATATGTTAAAATCAACAAAAATACAAATACAATAGTAAGAATATTCTCATAAGCCCATGCAATCCTATATCTTGGATTAATTGCTAATAATATCCAAATAATCAGAAATAATACAAGCAAAAATTTAGAATAATCTCCCTTTTTAAAAATCTTCATAATTAAACAAGAACTCAAGTTAATATAAATTTACCTTATCAACAAGGTGATATAATTTATCTTTACCTAAAGCAAAACTGCAAATATATTCTAAATTTGGATGTTTTAAAATAGCACCCTTAACATGTTCATAATCTAAAAACTCAACCTCTGCATTATAATCAGTTTTAAATCTTTCTAAATCAACTTTACTTACAGGTTCGCCGTTCATTCTATCAAGAAGTTGAGAAATACTAATATTAATATGAGAAATGCTTGTAACCCCTTTTTCTAAATTTTCCTGTTCCATTTTAAAGTAATCTATGTTTTTTCCAAAATATTAAAAAAATTACTAGAATTTAAACTTAACTATTTGAAAAGTTTAAAATTAAATTGCCATCTCTGCTAGGACTCATATAAAACTCACCTTCACCATCTCTAGGGAATAATTTTCTGTATTTAATTTTATATAAATGTCTAACAATAAAATTTAAAGCCCTTTCATTAGTAATCCAATCTTGTTCAAATATAGATAAATCAATTTTAGCATAACCCCGTAAAGTTAAATCTGTTAAATCACTTGTAAAATAATTCCAATAATAAGGATAATAACTCATAACTAAATCCTTAATTGTACGAAATTTTGGTTCTCTTCCAAGCAAATTTTCATCCCTTGATTTAGCAACACTACCAAATTTACCATCTTTCTTGTAAATAAATATATTATGATCTAAGTCACGAGCCTCTAAACAAACTATCAATGGTAAGTAATTATGCTGGCTTAATATAGCAGCAGCACATAAAGCACCTTCTAAACAATCCGCTTTTTTTTCTCTAACCACCACTCTAAAAGATCTTTCAATTTCACTTTCATCGTCTAGCCTATATTCTAGCTCATTTACTAAAAAATCTTGTACTTTACTTGGGGTATTTAATTTACTAATTAATCTTAATTCTTTTGAAGTAAAATTTGGTTTAAACATTTATTTTCATTAATTCATAATATTTTTATACTTATCTTTTATTATACCTTTATGCTTGATAAATTGCAAACTGAATTAAAAATAAGAGGTTTTAGCCAAAAAACTATAGATTCTTATTTGCTTCATAATAAATTATTCTTAAATTACATTAATAAGCAACCAGAGAATATAGAAGAACAAGATATTAAAAACTATTTGGCGTATTTAATGGATAAAAATTACAAACCCAGAAGTATAAGCTTAGCTTTAAGTTCATTAAAATTCTTTTATCACAATATTTTAAATAAAACTATATTAACTAATATTAAAGCTCCTAAACTTGATAAAAAAATACCAACAGTTTTAACAAATGAAGAAGTTAAATCTTTACTTAATGCTTTAACAAATATAAAACATAAGATATTAATTAGTTTAATGCTATCTAGTGGATTAAGAGTTAGTGAAGCTGTTTCTGTAAAAACAGATGAAATTAATTTTAATGATCATACTTTAATAGTAAGAAGTGGAAAAGGTAAAAAAGACAGAATTACAATAGTTTCAGAAAAATTATTAGAAGATATTAAAGCATATTTAGCTAAAAGAAAAGATAAAAATCCTCATTTATTCCCTATAAGAGATACTCATGTTACAATTAAATTAGCTCAAAAAATAATTAAACAAGCTGCACGTAAAGCAAATTTAAATAAACGTATATATTGTCATGCTTTAAGATCAACATTCGCTACAAATTTAATGAATAATGGGGTTAATCTCAGGTTTATACAGAGTTTACTTGGTCATGCTAATTTAAGTACGACAGAGGCGTATACAAAAGTTAATACAGAAGAACTTAAGAAAATAAAAAATCCTTTAGATTATTTATGATTCTATCTTTTCTTCGAGACTTTTTTCAAACATTTCAGAAAGTTTTAATGCTAATTCAGAAGTTTCTTTATCATGAACTCTCTTTTTAAATATATTTTCTACAGTTTCCCAAGTATACCCGAGAGGTAGCCCGTCTATAAAACCCCATTTTTGAGGCATACAATCATTCTCATAAATAAATATTTTCTTTTCTACCGTATTAAGTCTGAATTCATACATATTATGACCAATAACGTAAATTGCCATAATATTAAAAATAAAGAAATATTAATAAATTTATTCATTTATTAAATTAAAATCACTAACTAATTTTGCTAAATCTTTATTACTTCTATTTCTATTTTGAATTTCTTCTAGTATTTCTACTGTAAGTTCACCCTTTCTGATTACCTTTTCTTTATAAAAAACATCAGATAATTCTTCTATCCCATCTATTTTTTTGTAAGACATGATCCCCCTTATATCATCTTCATTATTACAAATTTGTCTTGATAAATTGGAAAAATCCCCATCAAAATCGTCCATATACACTTTAATTAAATTTTTCCATTCGACGTAAACTTTATCCATTTTTAGGCTATAATAACCCCATTATATGGCATAATAATTAAGAATTTAAAATTAACTATTTTATAAAAACCAAATCTATATTCGATAAAATACCCATAGATAGATTTATATACTAGTTTATATTAATAATAGCGTCGATATTTACAAAAATAATAAGGGGGTGCAAGTCAATGGGAAAAGTAATAGCCCGCAACATCGTCAAACGCAGGAAAGGCTATCTTTACTACGTAGATGGTAAAGGAAATTCTATTTGTGTCTAAGCAACTAGGACCAGAGATGTCTGCGAAGCAATGATGGCTCGCGGTGGACGAAGAAAAAAGAGGAGATAAAACTAACTCCTCATTTTTTATTTTAAAAATAAGAAAATTAATTAGAAATTAAAATCTCTGTGAGAAACCATCGAGTGTTTTATAAGTCATTAGATAATTCTCGCTATACCCTCGACTTTTAAAATTCCTCACTAAATCACTAAATTTCCTAAAGAAATTACTTAATTTTGTTTCTAATTCTTCTAAATCATCAGCATATCTTATAATTATAATACTCTCAACTAAATCATGAGTTAATATTGGTTTATTTCTTGCTTTAACATGATCTCGAATAAAATTAATCAAATCTTGCGTCATTAATTCAGGTTTGCTTAATTTATACTCTTTTTTTAATAAATCTTTTTCTCCATTTACCGCTATATTAATACTTAAAATAAAACTATCATCATTTCTTTTATAATTATTAATTTTTAGTTCATTTATCTTTATAGATAAATTTTTCATTAATATGATTTAGATTAACATATTAATAAATTTTTCCAATACATTTTTAAACTAAAATTCTAGAAATTACCTTAAGGGCCCTTAGCTCAGTCTGGTAGAGCACTTGAATAAAATGGTGAAGCTCTTAACCAAGGGGTCGTGGGTTCAAATCCCATAGGGCCCGTGCAATTTTCAAAACTTTTATATATCATTTAGTTTTATTATTAGCAATGCGTACTATTAATGATTGGGTAAACGAGTTAGCGCATAATAACTATTCTTTAATAATTGTAGAAGGAAAGAAAGATAAGATCGCATTAAATAAACTTGGAATTGAAAATGTAAATTCTATTAATGAACCAATTTATTTAGTTATTGAAAAATTAGTTAATCACAATAAAGAAATTATTATATTAACAGATTTAGATAGAGAAGGAAAAAAGATTTACGCAAAATTAAAACATGAATTTCAAAGATATGGTATTAAAATTAATAATAAATATAGAAAATTTTTAATCAAACATACGAAAATTACTCAAATAGAAGGTTTACCAACTTATATTAAAAATAATTTTAAAGAATTTCTTTAATTCTCTCAACGTATTCAGCAACTTTATTTCCAGTTTCTGTTAACTGTATACTTTTAATTCTTCCATGTTTTTCAAAATTTACTAACTTTGCTTTTTCCATTTCTTGAAGAATTTTAACAGCATGAGAATAAGTGCAATCAACTTCCTTCGCTATTACACTCCCATAACGATTTTTATTGCTTCTGCGCAAAGCAACTAATATCATAGCAGGTTTGTTTCTGAAAAAAACATCAAAGATACTGTCGCGTTTTTTAATCACTTTAATTTCCCCCTTAAAATAACTTGTAGTAATCACCTATATTTAAACCTTTTCATTGTAAAATATATATTCAAGGAAATAATACCATAATGTTTAAATAACCTTAAAATTTATGAATAATTAATGATAGACATTAATTTAGTTCGCGAGAATTCCAATTTAGTTAAGAAAAATTTAGAAAAAAGATTTCAAAAAGATAAAATACCGTGGGTAAATGAGATTCTTACACTAGATAAAAAATGGCGTTCCTTAAAACAAGATATAGAAAAATTACGTCACGAAAGAAATATTATTTCTGAAAGGATTAATTTATTAAAAAAACAAAATATGCCATACGATAAAGAATTAGAAAAAGCACAAATTTTACCAAAACAAATTTTTAGATTAGAATCTGAAGGAGATAAAGCAAAAGAAAAAATTGATTATTATTTATTTAATTTGCCAAATATATTGCACGAGAAAGTTCCTATTGGGGAAGATGCTAGAAAAAATAAAGTTATTAGAAAATTTGGTAAGCCAGAAAAATTTAAATTTGAATTAAAAAGTCATGTAGAATTATTAGAATTATTAAAATTAGGCGATTTTGAACAAGGTAGAGAAGTTTCTGGACAAGGTTTTAATTATTTAATTGATGAAGTAGCAAAATTAGATTTGGCATTGCAAAGATATGGTGTTGATTTTTTACTTAAACATAAATTTAAATTAATTATTCCACCGATGATGTTAAGTAAAGAATCATTAGCTGGTGCAATTGATGCAAATGTTTTTCAGGATGTTTATAAGATAGAAAATGAAGATTTATATTTAATCGGAACAGCAGAACATTCACTTGTTAATTTTCTTAAAAATAAGAGTATAAATAAAAAAGATTTACCAATTAAGGTTTGTGCAGTAACATCCTGTTTTAGAAAAGAAGTTGGTGGTCATGGCGTTGATACAAAAGGATTATTTAGAATGCATCAATTCAATAAAGTAGAGCAAGTCGTTTTTACGACAAAAGAAAATTCTTATAAATTGCTCGAGGAAATGGAAAAAATTACAGAAGATTTTTTTAAATCATTAAAAATTCCATTCAGAGTAATAGAAATATGTTCGGGTGATTTAGGAGGAAAATTTGCTAGGCAATACGATATTGAAGCCTATTTCCCAAGACAAAAAGAGTATAAAGAGGTAACATCAGCAGGTAATTGTACAGATTACCAAGCAAGAAGATTAAATATAAAATATATTGATGGACAAGAAAAATATTATTGCCATATTTTAAATAATACAATGGTTGCTACATCAAGAGCAATGGTTGCTATACTAGAAAATTATCAACAAAAAAATTATGATATTAAAATACCAAAAGTTTTACAAAAATATACAGGATTTAAGGTGATAAAATGCCCAAAGACGAAGTAGACAATTATGAAGAAGGTCACGAAGGCATTTATAACGAGAGATTTAGAGAAGAATTAGAAGAAAATGACGAGATTAGTGAGAAAGAAGAAGGATTTATGGAAGGTTATGACAAAGAAGAAGCTGTAGCAACATGTGCAAAATGTAGAAGAATATTATTTGATCATAATATCATAGAAGAAGAGATTAACGATAAGCATTATAGATTTTGTTCTCAAGAATGTGCAGATAAATTTATGAAAAAAATTTAGTAAATAGTCGGCAAACATTTCTTACAAATACCTTTTACCAGGCATTTATCACAAACATTTCTTTGACAAAGCCTGCAATTTAATGTAGCAATATTTTGTTTGCATATTTCGCATCTTTGCATTACTTTCATTAATTATGTAATGTAATAAAACTTTATAAACCTTATTTACAATAATAAGATTATGAAAATATTAGCAGCTGGAGATTTACATGGAGATATTGATGCAGCTAGAGCTTTAGCAAAAAAGGCTGAAAAAGAAAATGTTGATTTAGTTGTTTTAGCTGGTGACATAACATCAGATGATACCTTATTGCCGGGAGTAATAAACCCTTTCTTAGAGAAAAAGAAAAAAGTTTTATTCGTTCCTGGAAATCATGAAAGTTTAGCAACAGCTGATTTTATAGCAGATTTTTATGGAATAACAAATTTACATGGTTATTCTGTTAAATATGAAAATGTTGGAATATTTGGATGTTCCGGTACAAATATAGGAATAAATCAGCTTTCTGAAGATGAAATATTTTATTTACTTAAAAGAGGATTCGAGAAAATTAAAAATACAAAGAAAAAAGTTATGGTAACTCATGTTCATCCAATTAAAACAAAAATAGCAAAATTCTCTCAATTTGTTCCGGGTTCTACAGGGGTAAATAAAGCATTAAAGAAATTTAAACCAGATATTTTGATTTGTAGTCATGTGCATGAGGCTTCTGGCATTGAAGAAAAAATAGGAAAAACTAAAATAATAAATGTTGGAACTGAAGGAAAAATTATTGAGATTTAACAATGACTGAAATAATAATAAGTGAGAAGCCAGCATCAGCATTGAAAATAGCAACAGCTTTAGCAGACGATAAAGTTGTTAAAAAAAATAATAAAAAAGTTCCTTATTATGAAATTACTCATAAAGGTAAGAAAATACTAGTCTTATGTGCAGTTGGTCATCTGTTTGGCTTAAAAGAGACAAATGGAAAAGGATGGATTTATCCTATCTTTGATTATGACTGGCAACCTATTTATGAGGTTAATAAAAAAGCAAAATACACTAAAGATTATATTGAAACAATTAAAAAATTATCAAAAGATGCAGATAAATATTATAATTTTTGTGATGTAGATACAGAAGGAGAACTAATTTTTAGAAATATTTTAAGATTTATTTGTAAAAAAGAAGATGCAAATAGGGCTTATTTTTCAACTCTGACTAAAAATGACTTAGTAAAGGCCTTTGAGAATGTTAAACATCATATCGATTTTGGATTAGCCGAAGCTGGGGAAACTCGTCACATACTTGATTGGCTTCACGGTATCAACTTATCAAGAGCACTAACGTTAGCAATAAAAGCAGCACAAGGTGGATTTAAGGTTCTGTCTATTGGAAGAGTTCAAGGCCCAACATTAAATCTAATTGTTCAAAAGGAAAAAGAAATTTTAGCATTTAAACCAGTTCTATATTGGGAAATTTCATTAACAGGAAAGGTTGATAAGAAAGAAATTATTGCATGGCATAAAAATAATGAATTCTGGAAAAAAGAAGATGCAGAAAAAGTCATAAAAAATGTTAAAGGTAAAAAAGCGATTGTTCAAAGTATCAAGGAATCTGAATTAAAACAAGCAGCACCATTCCCATTTGACTTAACAACACTACAATTAGAAGCTTATAGGAATTTCGGAATTAATCCTAAAGAAACTTTAGCAATTGCTCAAAGTTTATATGTTAATGGATTAATTAGTTATCCTCGTACTAGTTCACAACAAATTCCAGATTCAATTGATATGAAAGAAATATTCACTAAACTATTTGATTCAAAGTATAAGGATTTAGTAAAACAATTATTAAAAACGAAATTAATTCCAAATAATGGAAAGAAAACAGATCCTGCGCATCCTGCTATAATAATTACTGGAGAAATTCCGGAAAAATTACAAGAACGCGAGAATAAAATTTATGATTTAATTGCCAAAAGAACGTTTGCAACATTTGCAGATCCTGCTAAACGTAGATCATTAATAGTCGAAATAAATTGTAATAAAGAAATTTTTATTGCTAAAGGTATCTTAACAACATACCCTGGTTGGCATTTATTTTATTCTCCTTATGTTGATCTAAAAGAAATTGAATTACCAAGTTTAGAAAAGGGGCAAGAAATTTTAAATCCTAAATTTGAGTTGTTTGAAAAAGAAACTCAACCACCGAGACGTTATTCTCCCGCATCTTTAGTTAAAGAACTCGAATCTAGGCATTTAGGTACAAAAGCCACAAGATCTAATATCATCGATACTTTATATGATAGACAATATATAGCAGAACAAAGTATTCGAGCTACAGAATTAGGAATTAAAACTATAGAAACTTTAGAAAAATATTCTCCTGAAATTATTGATGAAAACTTAACTCGTGAATTTGAAGAAGAAACTGAATTAATTGAAGAAGGAATGAAAACAAAAGAAGAAATCGTTGAGAAAAATAAAAAAATTTTACTTAAGATACTAGAAAAGTTCAAAAAAAATGAATTAAATATTGGCAAGGAATTAGCAGAAGCAAATAAAGAAACAAGAGATAAAGCAAGTATTGTGGGAAAATGTCATAAATGTAAAATTGGAGATTTAAGAATATTATATAATAGAAATAGTAAAAGTTATTTTATTGCATGTAACAAATATCCAGAATGTAAAACTACTTTTTCAATGCCAAAATATGCTTTACCTAAACCAAACGATATATGTAAAGAATGCAATTATCCTAGATTAAAGATGATTAGAAAGGGTAAAAGACCATATGACTTTTGTATAAATCCAGAATGTCCTTCTAGAAAAAGATATTTAGAGCAGCAAAATAATAATTATTAGAAAGCATACTTCATAGCTTCTTGAATATTATTTACTCCAATCACCTTTAAACCATATTCTTTTTCAAAATACTCTATAACATTAATTTCTTTAGGTACAAATCTTGTACTTGTAATTACTAAATTACCAACTTTTCTCTTAGTTGTTTGTGGTTCATAATAACGGAATATAGTTTCACCAGCAGGTATTAAATATAATTCAAGATTATTATTAGCAACAGCCTCCCCTTTTTCTATTACTGCTCCTACTTGTCCTATCTCACCATTAGGTAAAATTGTTCCCGTAATTCCAATATTTTTTAACTGTTTATTTTGTAAAGCAGCAATAGTTGCAAGAGTCATAGAAGCACCAGCACTTGGTCCACCAACAACCGTGCCATTAATATCAAAATCATAAATTATATTTTTATCTTCTAAATTAATTCCTGTAATATTACTAGCAACTAAAGCAGCTATGTTAGCACTAAATTGTGTATCTGGCTCAAGAAAAGGATTTGTATTAATTAATATTTTACCATTACCTTGTGTAATTTCAACTTCAACTTTACCAAGTAAACCTTGCCTGTTTTGATCTACAGCTATGACATTAGTAGTCGATTTTAATAATGTGGTATTTATTGGCAAACTAATTCCACTCTTTTCAACTTCTTTTATTTCATTTTCTTTAATTTCACTTGGTTTATAAAATATTAAAACAGCTAATAAAAATCCTAATAAAAAAGTTAGTACATAAACATGAAATTTATTTCTTTTCTTTCTTTTCATTTTAATATTATTCCTTTGTCCTGAATTTCAAATAAACTTTCTTTATTAACAGGTTTTTCAATAATTAATTTTCTAGGGTCTTTCTCAAGCCTTATTAAATTATCTGCTAGATTTTTAACCAAGTTACCACCAACCATGCTTATGTCGTCTAATTTAAAGCTTTCATAAACTTGGTTTGTTATTAAAATAATTGTATTTTTATTATTAAGTTCTTTTAATATTCTAAAATCCTTTTGAACACGTTTATTTGTTACAAAAGATTCTTGTTTCAATTCCATTCTATAATACTTTCCTAGACTATCAATAACAACTAATTTAAGATTATTTAAGTTAGCTAATCTTTTAATAGCTTCATGTTGTTGGATAAAATTATTTGCTTTAATTAATAATATATTTTTTAAGCATTTATCATAATCATCATGAGAAATTTGTTTAAACCTTTCTATTGAAAAACTATTTTCTGTATCTATGAATATTACTTTGCCTAGTTTAGAATAATTATATACAAGCATTAATGCCAAAGTTGTTTTGCCAGTAGCTGCTTTTCCATAAACTAAATTTATTCCCGAATTAAAATTTATTAAACTTAAAATATCATTCATTGTAAATAATTAATATAATAGAATTAAAAAACTTACTAAACAAAAGATTTATAAATAAGTGTATATACCCCTTGTATATACATAGAGGTTATACAAAATGCCAGACATATTTGAAACAACTATAATATGTGATAATTGTGATAGAAAAACAATAAAGAATCAGTTCTATAAAGAGGGATTTCGAATTAGAATTTGGGAATGTCCTAATTGCGGTAAGCGTTGGTATCATCCAGAAGATAAGCAAGATTACGAAGATTTTCACCAACTAAAGCAAAAACAATTTCAAGTTAAGTTGAGAATGGTTGGTAACTCATATACTGTTTCAATACCTCGCGAGATTATAGATTTTGAAGAAGAATTTAATCGTGAGTTTAATAAACTATTAAATTTAACATTAGAAGAACCAGGTAAAGTTTCAATATTTTTCAATAAGAGAATTAGAAAGATTTTTAATAATAAGGAACAATAAAATAGAAGTATTAAAATGGCAATGAAAGAAGTTAAAGAAACCAAGCTAAAAGTAATGGAAGCTTTGCAAGAAGAAGCTTACAATGGAATAATTAGAATAGATACCGAGACAATGAGAAAGCTTGGGGTGCATCCTGGTGATGTGGTTGAGATTATGGGTGGAAGAACAACAGTTGGAATAGCAGATAGAGCTTATCCTTCTGATATTGGTCAAGAAATAATTAGAATGGATGGTATTATTAGAAGAAACGCAAAAACTTCTATAGGTGAATATATTATATTAAGAAAAGCTGATATAAAAGAGGCTAAAACAGTTACAATTGCTCCTGCTCAGAAAGGTGTAATGATTAAAGCTGATCCTCGAATATTTAAACGCGGTTTACTTGGAAGAGCTGTTTTAAAAGGAGATATTATCGTACCAGGTGGAACTCGCTCAAGACATAGAACAATGTCTGATCATCCTTTCTTTGAAGAAATATTTACTAACTTGTTTGAGGAAAGTTTTACAGCAGGGTTTAACTTAAGAGGATTAAGATTTATTGTTGTTAATACAAATCCAAAAGATGCTCCCGCAATCATAACAGAAAATACTGAATTAATTTTGAATTCTAAAGCTGTTGAAGTTATTGAAGAAAGAATCCCAGAAGTAACTTATGAAGATATAGGTGGATTAAGTGAAGAAATCGCAAAGATAAGAGAAATGGTTGAATTACCATTAAAACATCCTAATTTATTTTTGAGATTAGGAATTGATCCACCAAAAGGAGTTTTATTACACGGACCTCCTGGAACAGGCAAAACATTATTAGCAAAAGCTGTTGCAAATGAATCAGAAGCTAATTTCATTTTAGTTAATGGTCCTGAAATTATGAATAAGTTTTATGGTGAATCAGAAAAAAGAATTCGCGATATATTTGAAGAAGGTGAGAAAAACGCTCCAAGTATAATTTTTATAGATGAAATAGATGCTATTGCACCAAAAAGAGATGAAAGTTATGGTGAATTAGAAAGAAGAGTTGTTTCACAATTATTAACAATGATGGATGGATTAAAAAGCAGAGGTAAAGTAATTGTTATTGGTGCAACAAACAGACCAAATGCAGTTGATCCAGCTTTACGTAGACCTGGAAGATTTGATCGTGAAATTATTATTGGGGTTCCGAACAAAAAAGGCAGATTAAATATTTTAAAAATCCACACAAGACATATGCCATTAGCAAAAGATGTTAACTTAGCTAAATTAGCAGAAATTACACACGGTTTTGTTGGAGCAGATGCAGCTGCATTATGTAGAGAAGCTGCTATGAGTGTACTAAGGAGAATATTACCGCAAATTAAACTTGATGAAAAAGAAGATATTCCCGAAGAGGTTTTACAGAAACTTACTGTTACCGATTATGACTTTCAAGAAGCATTAAAATTAGTAAGACCTAGTGCAATGAGAGAAGTATTAATTGAAACACCAAATGTTAAATGGGAAGATATTGGTGGATTAGAACAAATAAAACAAGAACTTAAAGAAGCTGTAGAATGGCCATTAAAGAATCCAGCCGCGTTTAAAAGATTAGGTATAAGGCCACCAAGAGGATTATTACTTTATGGACCTCCTGGAACAGGCAAAACATTATTAGCAAAAGCTGTTGCAAATGAATCAGAAGCTAATTTCATTTTAGTTAATGGTCCTGAATTAATAAACAAATGGGTTGGCGAGAGTTCTCGCGGTATTAGAAAAATATTTGAAAAAGCTAGGCAAGCATCTCCAACAATAATATTCTTTGATGAGCTTGATTCAATTGCATCTAGACGTGGGACAGAAATGGGTGTAAAAGTAGTTGATCAAATGGTTAATACATTATTAGCTGAAATGGACGGATTACAAGAATTAAATGACGTTGTTGTTATTGCAGCTACAAATAGACCAGATATTTTAGACCCGGGTTTATTACGTCCTGGAAGATTTGATCGCTTATTGTTAATACTACCACCAAATAAACAAGCTAGATTAGAGATTTTAAAGATTCATACAAAAAACATGCCTCTTGCAAAAGATGTTGATTTAAATGTGCTAGCTGAAAAAACAGAAGGTTATGTTGGATCTGACATAGAAGGTGGTTGCAGAGAAGCAGGATTACTGGCATTACGTGAAGATATTAAAACAAACGAAGTTAAAAAGAAACATTTTGAAGAAGCTTTAGTGAAAATACAAGCTTCAATATCACCAGAAACAATGGAGCGCTATAAAGAGATAGAGGAAACATACTTAAAGAATGCGAGAGCAGGATTAGTTAAAGAAGTTCCTAGTTACTTTGGCTAAATTTTATTTTTCCTTTTAATTTTATTATAAATGAAAATTATTAGACAAGAGATTAAATACCAGAATATTATATCAACAAAAAAATTCAAAACTGAGAATGGCGGAGCAACTTCAGACATTTCAAATCCAGTGCTAACAAAACTCTTTATTGGCCAAAAATATAACGGCCATCCACCATACCCATATGTTAGATTACTAGAAAACCAGGTCGAAATAATTATCAATATAAAGAATAAGATAACTTTTACAATTGTTGGTTTCAAAAATTCTTTCATAAATATTCTTTTCTTAATTTTTTACTTAAATATTTTAAAACAAATTTCTTTCTTTGTTTTGTAAAATAATCAATTAATGTTGATTGTGAAATAAATCCAACAACTTTATTATTTTTAACAACAGGATAACGTTTAAAGCCCTTTTGCTGCATCATCTTGCTTGTATAATAAATATTAGCATCTGGATGAATACCTTGTACAGGACTTGTCATTATATCTTTAGCTTTAGTTTTTCTAGGATTTAAATTTTTTGCTATAACTCTTTTAACCATATCTCTTTCTGTAATAATGCCTAGAGGTTTTTTATTTCTGCCAACTATTATAACAGCTCCAATATCTCTTACACCCATAACCTTAGCAATTTTATTAACACTAGAATCCGGACCAAAAGCAGTAATTTTTTTTACCATTATATCTTTAACAATATCCATAATTTTATTTAATTTAATGTTTATATAAAATTATCGCTTACTCTGCTTTCGTTAATATTTTTGGTTGGTCCTTTACCAATAATGTATGTTCTACTTGACTAACCAAACCTTTACTTTTTTCAGACAATTGAGGATAATGATGCAAAATATTTTCTCTTTCTAAAATGCGTAATCCAAAATTAACTTTAAAACTAGGAAATTTTTTTAATAACCATCTTCTTGCAAACGGTAATGTCTTATACTCTTGAGCAATAAATCTTAATAATTCACGAGCAATATTGTCTCTTACTGGTTTAAGATTAATTATTTTATAGATATTAGATAATTTACCATCTTCAACTAATCCAATACCATCAGTTGCAAATGGCTCAATTGCTATAACTTGATCTTCTTCTAATTCAGTTTCATCTTTATTATCATAATTTGGAATTGTCATACCAGCATGTTCTTCATATTCTTGTATGCTATGGCCAGAAAGATTTCTTACAGACTTAAAACCAAACTCTTTAATTATTTTTTCTATTACCATTCCAATTTCATTAATTTTTGTACTTGGCTTTACAATTTTAATTGCTTCTTTTAATGCTAGCTCGCTTGCTTTAACTAACTCTTTATTATTTCCAAGATCGATTGTAATAGCATTATCTCCTATAGCACCTTCTATATGTGCCCCTACATCTAATTTAACAACATCATTTTCTTTAAATTTAAAGTCATCCTCATTTATAGTAAAATGAGCGGCCATTTCATTTATTGAAACTTGAACAGGAAATGCTGGCCTAGCACCTAGCTCAATAATTTTAGCTTCAACTTTTTCAATGATATCTTTCATGCTTGCATTTATTTTAATTAATCTAGCTCCATAATTTAAAGCCTGTGCACTTATCTTTCCAGCTAATTCCCAATTATCCATTAAAATTCTCCTAACTTACTTTGCTCTCTAATTAATATGTCATCTCTTTTAACTCCAAAAACTTCAAAAATCTTTTCTACACTTGGCAAGATTTGATTTTCAACATAATAATTAGCATCATAATCTTTACATTCTTCAGGAATTACAGCTTTATCTCTTATTATACCTTCTTTATTACTTATAATATAATAAATTGTAGCACCAGGACTTACATCATAACCTTTAATTTTCATTTTTCTTGCAACAGCAACATGCGGTCCAATTTGTCTATAATCTTCTAACCTTAATTTAAGCTGCTCTCCAATAACCATTTTCTTTAATGGAATTTTTTTATCATAAACATCTTTTATAACTTTTTTAATATATTTTAATGCATTTTCATAATTACCTTCTTTTAATATAAGCTCGAGGACTTTTAACTGAGTTTCACGAGCAATTAAACTCCAATCTTTTCTTACAGTTTCAAAACCAGTTACTTCTATTTCATTATCCTCATTAATTAAAGCATATTTCTTTTTTGCACCTAATGTTTCACTCTTTTTACTTACAAATATTCCTCGAGGATAAAAATTTTCTATCTCAATTTCCATTAAACTTGGTAATTCATCATTAACCTTTCCTAAAAAAATTAATGCATCTTTTTTTGTCTTGCCCTTTAATGTTATAGCTAAACTATCTGTATCAGAATAAATAACTTCAAAACCTTCTTCTTGAGCTTTTTTAATAGTATCTTGAATAAATTCACGACCGAATGCTGTTATACTAGCTGCACATTCTCTGCAATAATATCTTGCACCAAAAAAGGCCAACATCCCATAACTAGAATTAGCAACTGTTTTTAACGCATAATTTCTAGCTTCTAATGCAACACTCTTCTCTTGTTTCATTATTTCTTTAATTCTATTCCTTCTAACAATTAAATCTTTAACAACTTTAGGAATAAATCCTTCAAATTTTGTATCAAAATAATAAAAAACTTTTCTTTCTTGCTCGTCAAGAATCTCAGGAGTTTTATAACCTCTTTCTTCTATGTTAAATGTTCCAGGATCAATATTTTTAGCTACAATTATGCTCGGATACAGAGACATATAATCAAAAAATACAACATCTTTATAAAAACCAATTTTTGGCTCCATTACAAACGCTCCTTGATATGTAGCTTGAATTCTTTCTGAAATGCTTTCATGACTTGGTCTGTTAGGAACAATTTCATTAAATTCACGAGCCCTTTTAATTAAATAATTCTCAACTAACTTACCATAACTCATTCTACAAATATCAAACATTGATATGCTAATTAATTTTACTAACTCAGCTAAATTAGGATATATTTTTTGAAATATCTTAAATGTTAATTCTGTGTCATGTATATTATATTCAACAAATTTTTCTAAATCTTGTACTTTATCCCACGCTAGCATAATATTATTTATATCGAGTTCTTTTTTCCTTTCATGGATTAATGCATTTGCAACTTCGTCTAAGCTATAAGAATCAAGTTGTAACGATCCAGCCATAATCTTTCTTATAAACTTAAATATATCTAAATGCAAAATACCTTTAATCTTTACAGAACTTTCTCCTAAATTTCTTCTAATTGCAATAAGGCTGTTATCTAAACCAAGATTAAGTTTAATTTTATATTTATCAGCTCTTGCCTTAATATAAGGAAAATCAAATTCGTCAGAATAATATCCTATAATACAATCTGGTTTATAATCTTTAATATTTTCAACAAATCTTTCAATCATTTCAGCCTCGCTATTTACAAATTCAACATAAGAAGGAGCTTTAAATTTCTTCCATGTTATAACTTTTTTTAAATCCTTACCAAGTAAACCAATCATTAATATTGGATCATTTTTTACTTTTTCTACCCCACCTAAAGAACCATAAACTTCAATATCAATAACTAAAACTTTTAAATCATCATAAAATTCTTCATTACTTTGTTTTAAATTTCCTTTAATACAGTAATCAAAATTTTCATCCTCAATTAATTCACCAGATGCCTCAGTTAATGTTAATGGAGTAATTTCTTTATCAATTAAATAACGCTTTGCAAAGTTTACATCAATTTCTTTTATTTCTAAATTAAATTTTCTAATAAGTTCAGCTATTTGTTTAACTGCACTTGGTTTATTTACAGTAACTTTTATTGCTTTTACCGGTTTGCTTAAATAATTTTTATCAAATATTTCTATTTTAATCACTTTATTATCATCTATCTCAATTTCATTCATTTTTTTAGCTATCTTATCTAAATCTTCATTACCAAAAACCCAGAAATATGGTTTAAAAGTATCATCATAAACACAAACTTTTTTTCCATCTTTTGTTGTTCCAATTACTCTTATAATGCCTTGGCTATCAAAATCTATATCAATGGGATAAAAATATACTCTAGCCCCCTCGTCCATAAGAAGAATTTAGCTAATAATCTATATAAACTTATTGTACAAATTCTAATATTGGCTTATTTTCAATTAATTTTAAATCAGGTTTAAATGCATAAGCATATTTTTCATCAAAATAACCACATCTAAAATTTTCTAAATTAATATTTGTTCTTTTACTTAACATTAATGCGTAGAAATAAACTTGTGTTTGGGCGTATCTTTCATAATAAGCTCCCGGCTTGTAATCCCATATCCAAATTTTATTATCCTCAATTCTTAAAACATCTATATGACCGGTAAGCGGAGATTTTATTTTAAACACATTAGTAAATTCTTTTAATTCATTTGGGTAAACCCATATTGGAACTTCCATTGCTATTGTATTATTATCATTTTCTAACAAAAAAACCTGTATTCTTGGATGTTTATCTTTAAAACGTTCTTTATTAATTACTAATGCTTGTTTTGCTAAATCACTTATTTCATGACCAGAAATTTGATGCAATTTTAAATTATTTAATCTAAATCTTAACCCCGAGCTACGAGGACCATAATTAAAATATTCATTTGGACAACTAGTAAACATATTATCTAAATAATCTTTTAAAGAACTAAAACCATTACAAAGTTCTTTTGTTTTTAGCTCATGAACCTTGTAACTATAATAACCACCTTTGTGATCCAATGTAAGATTTCTGATCATTAATTATAATTAGAATTAAGGTTAATATAAATTTTTCTACTCGCCAGGGCTTCTATCTAATCTGCTGTCTAAATGCTCATAATAATGTTCAGAAGACGCTACTCTATCTCTATGATAAGTTTGATTTAAATCTAAATTAAATCTATTTTGAAGATTCATATTTTCTTGTTCGAATAAACTTACTTCTTTCGGTGTATAGGAAAAACCATTTTTAGCTGCATTTTCAACAGCTTGAATATAAAATGAGATATCGCCCTTAAGTTCTTTAAAATAAAAATCTGTAAATTCTAAAGCTTTATTATAATTACCAAACTTCAATATAGCTTCATAAGCTAGTACTTCATCTAATCCAAAATTTCCATATTTTTTACCCATTATATAAGCTTCTGATTCAAATTGATCATCAGTAGCTTGCAACCCAGCATAAATGTTACCTTCATCTTTAATTATAGAATCATCTTTTAATAAAGCCTCTAGAATTTCTTTTCTTTTCTGTTCTCTTATACGTTCTTCTTTACTTTTAAATTGGTGTAAACTCATTTTATTAAGAAATTCGATTTTATATTATTATTTAAAGCTTTTGGTATAAAGATTTATAAAGTTGTTTTACTAATTAGCTTTAATGGGCTTGCAAATAGGCGAATTAGTTCCAAAAAAGGAAATTTCTTTTAAAGATTTAGAGAAAAAGAAAATTGCAATAGACGCTTCTCAAACGCTTTACCAATTTCTTAGCTCAATTAGACAGCAAGATGGAACTCCTTTAATGGATCGCAATGGTAATATTACATCGCATTTACAAGGTATAATTACTAGAGTAACAAATTTAATGTCGAAAAACATTAAACTAGCTTTTGTTTTTGATGGTAAAGCACCTTTACTTAAGATAAAAGAACAAGAAGAACGTGAATATAGAAAACAATTAGCTGAAGAAAAACTAAAAGAAGCAAAAGAAACTGGTGATGAATTTTTAATGTTAAAATATTCAAAACAAAGTACTAGATTAAATCAAGTTATGATAAATGAAGCTAAAGAATTAATCAAGGCTTTAGGTTTACCAATAATACAAGCACCAAGTGAGGCAGAAGCTCAATGTGCATTTATGAATGAAAGAAAAGATGTTGATTTTGCTGGATCAAGTGATTATGATTCATTATTGTATGGAGCTCCAAAGATTGTGAGAAATTTAACTTTGTCAACAAAAAAAAGATTACCAAGTGGAGCTTATGTTAAGATTAATCCTGAATTAATTGAATTAAAAGAAGTATTAAAAAATTTGGGTATAAAACAAGATCAATTAATTATCTTAGCTATATTAGTTGGTACAGATTATAATAAAGGTGTTCCAAGAATAGGGCCGAAAACAGCTTTAAGATTAGTAAAAGAGTATAAAAATTACAATATTTTGTTTAAAGAAGTGAAAGCAGAATTTGATTGGAAAAATATTTATGCAACTTTTAAAAATATGCCTATAATAAAAAATTATAGTTTAAAATGGACAAGTATTAATTTTGATAAGGTAAAAGAAATTTTAGTTGATAAACATGATTTTAATCAAGAAAGAGTAGAAAATAATTTAGTTAGAGTAAAAAAAATAAAACAAGAATTTGGATTAAGTAAATGGCTTTAATCTTTTTTGTATGGTTTTTCATAAACTAATGCAGCTCTTGTAACTCTTCTATAAACCATGAGCATTCTTGGTATTCTTGAAATCGGTCTTATCAATCTTTCAAATAAACTTAATCTTGTTAATTTACTTCCTTCTCCAATCTCGCGAAATATTCTTGCAGCTTCTCTATCAACTTTTTCAACCTCTCTAATTTCTTTTACCACTCTTTCTACTTCTATTCCACTATGTAAAATTTCTTGCCCTTCTCTTAATCCCCCACCTAATCTAAAAAATAACGTAAGTTCCTCAAATAATCTGAATAATAAGAAAAATGGAAATACTGCAATAATCTCGAGCCAATATTTTTTTATAAAAGTTTTAGCATCTCTAACTCTTACATATTTAAAAATCAAATCTATTATAAAAATTCCTATAATAACAGCATCAATAATATTAATTAATCTTTCATATTGAATAAGAGACTTATGATAGAAAAATTCCCCTAAAATTATTATCATTATTAAAGCAACCAAATAAGGAATACTTTTATCAACTATCACCTCAATTTTATGCAACCATAATTCCATATCATCATAAAATAAAACACAATATTTAAATATAACTAAACTAAACTTTAATTAATGGCAGAATTAATGATTATCCCAGCTTTAGTTCTTGGTGCAGTTATTGGGTTATATGAATTAATTTTAGTACATCGAGATGAGAATTTTCGTGGCAGTCATTGGTTAACTCATGGTTTACATTCTGTTTTTTGGGCTATGCTAGCTGTATTTGCAACAATGAATGCAGAGTTTGTTTATGCTAATCTAACTTTCTTGCAAAATATTCCTTTTATAAGTAATATTTTAGTTTTTAGAATTTTTATTGGCTTACTTACAATAATTAAAGTTCATTCAGCTTCTGCTGTAGTTAGAACAACAATTGGAAGTAGTAAAGGTTTAAAACAAACATGGGCTCATAGCCTTGTTATTGGTATATTAGTTGTTATCGCTCCATATATTTGGCCTTTTGTTGAACCAATAGTAAGTCCTTATTTAGGTGGAGTACCAAGTAAATAATTATTTAGCTAATTCTTCAATTTTCTTTAATCTTTCATTTATATTATCTAATTTTGCATTAATTGTTTCTAATTTACTTAGAATTAAATCTTCTTTATCTAATCCAGGATATTCTCTTTCTAAGGGTAATCTATCTTGAAATGGCTGAGTAAAATCTTGTGCAATATCTTCTGGTTGTTCAACTTTTTTCTTTTTAAAAATTTTAAATGGATTTATCATTTTATAAATTATTTATCGCTCTTCCTAAATTTACTATCCAATTTTGCATGTTTCTACCTCTTCTATACTCAATACTTAGTTGTCTTGCATCTCTAATTCCTAATAATCTATCGCTTCTCGTGTTAATGCTTCTCGCTAAACCCATTACTTGATTTACAGCAGGGCTAGTTAATGAAGATCCTCCAAGAGTTGCAATTATGCCTCTAGAATTATTTCGAAGAGCAGATAAAATTTTTTTAATATTATTTAAATTTGGATTATTACTATTTAATTCATTTAATGTTTGTTGATGTGCAGCTTGTATGGGCATATAATAATTGCGTAATAAATTTTGTTTAATTTGTTGCACATTGACTTGTTGTTGTGGTTGTTGCATAGACGGTGCTTTTTGTTGTCCTCCAGCTTGTTTTTTTCTTTGTCTCCAATTACGAAATGCACCCCAACCTCTTTTAACCCCCCCACCAACTGAAGTTCCTAATTCTCCATATGCTCTTCCAGCCCTACTTAATGATCCCGTTGGTGTACTTCCTCCAACTGGTTCTTCTACAGCTGTTCCACCAGTCAAAGTTTTTATAAATAAATACCAAAAGAAAAATATAAAAGAAACAAGCATGCCTAAGCTAAGAACTGTATTAAAAATAGCACCCGCACCTAACGCAGAATCAAATTTTGTTAGAACATATGATGAAGAGGTATTTATTAAAATTAATAAAACAAAAGAAGCAAATGCTTTTATAAAATAAGTAAATCTATTTTCTTCACCTCTTTGAAAATTATATACCCAATACAATCCACCTAATATTAAACCAATAACCACAAATAAAAATGCTGAATTTCCAATTAAAAGTAAAAATTCTACCGGGGTAAATATCACAGCAATTAAAGCAAGAAGTCCAGCAATTATATTGGCTCTTTTTACACCAGTTTCATCAGCACCAAATCTTTTTCTTAAACCATCAAACCCAGATATTATAAAAAATAAGAATAACCAATAAATTACTCTAAGAAATATAGCATTTCTGTCTTCTCCAATAACCTCAAACAATGGAGTTAAAATATCTGAGAATAACCCTAGGGCATTTCTTATCGTATTACCAAGATCAGCAGTTTGTAATCCAGTTATTTTATTTTCTATAACTAATAAACTAGTATTATTTAATCCGAATTCAACTATTAAGATTGCAAAAATAAATAAAAATAGCAATAGAAGTCTGTTACTAGAACCTTGTTGCCTACCTCTTTTCATTAAGCATACCTCTTTATTATATCAAATCATAAACTATATATAAACTTTACTTTACAGTTATTATATGACTAGCTTAAAAGAAGCATTAAAAAATAAACTTCCAGAACAAGAAATTCCAACATCTTATGATATGATTGGCAATATAGCAATATTTTCAAAATTACCAAATAACATTAAAAAACAAAAATTAATTGCTAATACATTATTAAAAATAAATCCTAATATAAAAACAGTTTTATTAAAAACTAAAAAATTTTCTGGTAAATATAGATTACCAAAATTTAAAATATTAGATGGAATTAAAACTAAAGAAACTTTACATAAGGAAAATAATTGTATTTTTAAATTAGATGTTGAAAAATGTTATTTTAGTCCAAGATTAGCTAATGAAAGATTAAGAATAGCTAAACAAATTAAATCTAATGAAATAATTTTAGTAATGTTTTCTGGTATAGCTATTTATCCAATTATTATAAGTAAAAATTCAAGCGCTAAAGAAATTTATTCTATTGAAATTAATCCTATAGCAGATTATTACGCAAAAGAAAATTTAATGCTAAATAAAATTAATAATGTTAGATTGTTTAAAGGCGATGTTAAAGAAATCTTGCCAAAAATTAAATTAAAATTTAATAGAATAGTAATGCCTGCTCCAAAAAATGCTGAAAAATATTTGCAATTAATTAAAAATAAAATTAAAAAAAATACTATAATTCATTTTTATGATTTCAGCCAAGAAAAAGATTTTCCTAAAGCAAGTATAAATAAAATAAAAAAATATTTTAAAAAAATTAAAATTCTAAAAGCAATAAAATGCGGTAATGTTTCACCTTATAATTACCGTGTATGTATAGATTTTCAAGTTCTATAACCTTTAGCAACAATATACATTTCTTTACTAGATTTTTTAGAAGCCTCTGGTTTAGTCGCTTTAACAAAATTAAAATAATTTTTAATATCTTTTAAAAATTCATTAAATTCTTGACTCTGAAATGTTTTGCAAACAAAATTTCCATTCCTATTTAATACTTTTCTAGCAATATTAAAAGCTATTTTACTTAATTCTAATGATTTATATTGATCTTGCTCAATATTCCCCGAAATTCTAGGAGCTAAATCACTTAAAACAACATCAAATTTTTCCAAAGAATAAATTTTATCACGAGTTTCTTTTTTAAATATATCTCCTAAAATAAATCTTACATTTTTTATATATTGGATTTGTTTAGTATCAACACCCGTTACTTGAGCACTTAAATTTTGACAAACTTGCATCCACGATCCTGGCCATGTTCCTAAATCCAATACTTTATCATTTCTTTTAATTAAATTATATTTTTTATTAAGAGAAATCAATTTGTAAGCGCTTCTTGCACGATAGCCTTCCTGTCTTGCACGTAAAGTGAATTTATCAATCATAATTCGATTAATTTCCTTTTAATTTTAATAGCACTTAAAGATTCTCCAGAATGCCAACTCATTTTTGGCCTTATCCTCATTGGATAAATTCTTTCATTATTATCATCTAGAATTATAGCAGCACCTTTATCTTTAGGTAAATTATTTAAATGAGTTAATATATCTTGAGTTAAATAAGTTTGATTTATTGTATTTAATGCTTCAATATCTGGTTTAGCTGTTACCCTATGGCTAATTACAATATCACTTTGCGTAATAACATCACGATGAATTTCACCTGGTTGTTGAGTAGCCATTACCAAACTTATTCCAGGTTGTCTGCCTTCTCTTATTAACTGGATTAGAGCATCTGTTGCAGGAGTTTTACCTTCTTTTGGTAAAAATTCATGACCCTCGTCTATAAAAATCCAAACTAAGGGTAATTCTTGTTTTTTATCTTCTTCTATACTAAAATAATGTCTGCTAGTTTCCAATTCCTCTAGTTCTTCATATTTTCTAATTGAAATTCTTTCTTGTAATAATTTCTTGCTTATTATACTAGCAACTAAAGCTTTAACATTAAAATCATCATAAACACTTGTATCAAGAATACTAACTTCACCACTTTTAACAATATCCTTAATTTCACTACCCTCAATATCAAATAAACCCCATGATTTAACAGCTTGAAATCTATTTTCAGTTGCATTTTTTGTATCTTGGTCTGTATTTGTATCTAATTTAATTTCAGCTATAACATCCTCTATACTATACTCTCCTATTAGCTTAGTTAAAATTCTTTCAATCAATACCCCAATATTACTTGTAATTGAGACATTAAATATATTACACCAATCTAAAGCATTTAATTCACCTGGCTTTATACTAAAACTATAATCTACAGGAATTCCTCTTTCTTTATATTCGTCAAATTTTCCTTTTGGTGTATAAACCTTAACATCTAAGCCACGAGGTTCTAAACCCCATTCTTTTAATAAATCAGTTTGCCTTTCATTTGGAAATTTCATACTCCAAAAAATCCCCATCGTATCAAATATTAATATAGCTAAATTTTTCTTAATATCTTCTTGTAAATTAGCCATACCTTCTGCCATTACCCCAATCGAATAGGATTTTCCAGATCCTTTTTTACCCGCTATCAAAATTGTATGTGGTTTAGCTATATCAAGTAAAATATAATTACTTAAAGAAGTAGTTTGGCCCATTTTAACATAACTTTTGCCAAGATAAATTAACCCATTCATGCCAAGCTCTTTTTGCTCTTTTTCATTTCTACCAATTATTATGTTATAAGGCATTTTCTAACAAAAACTTTTTAAACATATAAATCTTTTTAATTTTTGTAAAGGAGTTAAAATGTGGAATCAAATTAAAACTGTATTATTGCTTGGAATCTTAACAGCTTTATTATTATTTATAGGAAGCTTTTTTGGTCCAACTGGTTTAACCATTGCACTTGTAGTAGTTGTATTAATGAATTCTATAATGTATTTTTTCTCAGATAAAATTGCCTTAATGATGTATCGTGCTCATGAGATAAAGAAGAATGAATACCTTTATTTTCATTCCATAATTGATGAGTTATGCAAAGAAAATAAGATGAAAAAACCCAGACTTTACGTAATTCCAAGTGAGCAAAGTAACGCGTTCGCGACCGGTAGAAATGAGAAAAATGCGGCAGTTGCATGTACCAAAGGTATTTTAAAACTATTAACAAAAGAAGAATTAAAAGGAGTATTAGCGCACGAGCTTTCTCATATAAAAAATAAAGATATTTTAATAACTACAATAGCAGCAACCATAGCTGGGATTATTTCATATTTAGCTTTTATGGCAAGATTTGCAGCTATTTTTGGTGGTATGGGGAGAAACAGAGAAGGTGGTGGTAACATATTAGGATTACTCGTATTAGCAATTCTTACACCAATAATTGCTTTAATAATTCAATTAGCAATTTCAAGAAGTCGTGAGTATTTAGCAGATGAAACAGGAGCAAGATTAGTTAAAGATGGTAAGCCATTAGCAAGAGCATTAGAAAAAATACATCACTCAGTTAAACAGCATCCTTTAACTTTTGGCTCACAGTCAGGATCTAGTTTATTTATAGCAAATCCTTTTAAATCAGATTTTTTCACTAATATTCTATCTACCCACCCTTCATTATCAAGTCGCTTGGAAAGACTTGCTAAAATGAAGTTTTAATCAATAACTTCTAATTTACCAAATCTGCCAGCTGTCAATTGCTTCTCACCTTGAAACTCACCACAATAACCATTAGTTATTCTAACCTTACTGCCAATCTTAACTACATCAATTTCATTATTCCACAAAGTTAATTTTATCTCTCCAGAATCATCTTTTGCAGTAGCTGTGGCAACTCTCCCAGTATTTCCAAATTTATTAAATTCTCTTATTTCACTTATATCTATGATTTCTAATGTAATATCTATTTTACCTTGTTTTAGAGTAATATCTTTTACTTGCATGAGATTAAAATTTATATTCGCTTTATAAGTTTTATGCTACTAAATAATTTATTTCCTCTTTACTTAAATCTAAACTTTTAATAACATCTTTATTTTTTAAAAATTGTTTCATATAAGGCAATTCTTTTAAAAATTTATATTTTGACATATGCAATTTAGAAACTAATTTCTCGGCCATATTAATTTTTTTCTTTTTCTTTGCATTATAAATCCACATTTTTAATAATCTCGAATTTCTTTTATAATTTACAAAAGAATTATTCGCTTGATTTTTAACTAAAGCAATTCCTAAACTCATGAATAATTTTTGATAAACTAAAAATCTAAAGTATTGTTGTCTTAAAATTCTTTTTCTGTATACATCAGCTTTAGATAATGAACTATAAGCCCTTGCTAAATCATTACCATAATATTCTTTTGGCAAATTTTCCTCAAGCCATAAAAAAATTTCATCAAAATTCTCGTTTAAACTATCCACACTATTTAAAATTAAATTAATATCTTTTGTTTTAAAAATATTTTTTAAAGCATAGAATATTGTTTGATTTCTTTCTCTTAAATCAATATTTTTATCATTTATCATTAATAATGCTAAATCGTTTATTGCAGATCTGGCATCTCCAGAAGATTTTAAAGCAAGATCTTTTAGTAAATTATCATTAACATTTATTTTCTCTTTTTTACAAATATCTTTTAAAATACTATAAATTATTAAATTGCTTAATGTATTAAATTCAATTAATTTACATTTTCTTCTTAATGAAGAGAACTTAGAGTTCCAAGGATTATTCGCTATTAAAACAATTGGGAAATTGACGTTTTCAAATAATTTTAATAATTCTTGTAACCCACCTCTATCACTCGCGTTAATTCCATCTAATTCATCAATTAAAATTATCTTATTTTTTCCAAATAAACTTTTTTGTTCTAAATTATTCTTAACTATACTCTGAATTTGTTCTTTATTTCTTAAATCACTAGCATTAACCTCAAGAATTTCATAATTTAATTCATTGGCTATTGTATAAACACTAGCTGTTTTGCCAATACCAACTTTTCCATAAATTAATACAGGTTTGTTATTAATAATAGATTTCTTTAATTCTTCTAATTGTTTATCTTGGCCTTTAAGGTCCTTTATCTTTTTTGGTTTATATTTATTGATTAACATTTTATTTTAAATATCTTTTAAGAAGTTTCATAAGAGCCTCGAACTCCTCTAATGATTTAATTTTCATATTAATATAATATCCTCCTCCCATTACACCAATATTAGCAGATTTTCTCATACTAAAAGCAAGATCTAATTTATTTCTTACCTTATCCCACAAAAAAGATTCATCCCCTGTTGTTTCACTATCCTCATCTATAATTCTTAATAATTTATTATAATCTTTCTTTAATTTCATATATTCATCATACCTGTTTTTATCTAACGCTCTTTTTAATTTTTCAAGCAGAGAATAAGCCATTTTCTTTACATTCATTATTTCTTCTTTAGTCATTTTTTACTCATATATGCTAATAACGCACCAAGCTGTATAAATTCATCACTACCTTCAACCAATCTAAATTCTACTTCACCACATTTATCTATTAACTCTAATTTTTTATTATCATCTATTTTTAAATTTAAAATTTCTTTTTGTATTTGTTTTATTATATCTAATCCGCTTAATCCATTTTTTAACATAACATCAATTAATTTATCTCTTGATTCAATAAATTTACCTTTAATAGCTAACTCCAAAACATCTTTAATTTCTTTAGGTTCAATACTCCCAACAACATCATAAATTGTTTTTTCAATTATATTATTACCAATACTAGCACAACTTTGTAATATATTTTCAACCCTTCTTACATCACCCTCACTTATGTTATATAGTAAATCAGCTACACTATCAGAAATTTTTAATTTCTCTTCTTTTGCAATTCTATTAACTATTTTCTTAATATCATTTTTCTCTAATGGCTTAAATCTAAATATTGTACATCTGCTTTGTATTGGCTCAATTACCTTACTTGAGAAATTACAACTTAAACAAAATCTTGTATTTTCTGCAAAATTCTCCATTGTTCTACGTAAAGCTTGTTGCGCTTCTCTCGTTAATGAATCACACTCATCTAAATAAATTATCTTAAAAGGAACATCTCCTATAGATTTAGTTCTAGCAAAATCCTTTATCACCCCCCTTATAGTATCTATGCCACGTTCATCAGAAGCATTTAGCTCGAGAAAATTTTGTCTCCATTTTTCTCCATAAAGTTCTTTAGCAACAATTAATATTAAAGAAGTCTTACCTGTACCTGGAGGACCAGAGAATAATAAATGAGGCAAGTTTTTTTGCTTTACCATAGCTTTAATTCTTTCAACAATAATATCTTGCCCAACTAATTCATCAAAGATTTTTGGACGATATTTTTCAATAAAAATTTCATTCATGTAACTAATTAAATCTATAATCTTTATAAAAGTTATGTAAAAATAAAAAAGAAATAGCTATCTAAGATAATAATTAACTTTATTCTTCACCAAATGATTCAGAATCCTCTACTTCTTCATCACTTTCTTCAGCTTCGGGCATTTCTTCTGATTCTTTACTTTCTTTTACCTTTTCGCTACCAGCACCAACTATTTCTCCAAAGCCTACTTTTCTTAATACCTTAGTTATTTTTATTTTAACGTTTTCCCCTTGTTTTGCATTTGGTACAAAGATGACAAAGCCCTTTATTTTTGCTATCCCATCACCCTTTTCACCAACTGCCTCTATCTTTACTTCAATTTCATCTCCGACATTTACAGGAGCAAAGCTACCTCTGTCCTGATGACCTCGAAATTTTCTATCTCTATACATATTTTTTACACTCCTTAAGTTTATTCAATTACTAAAACTACCTTAAAAGTAGCCTTAATAACTGTAATTTTAATTATTAAAATTAAGATTTATAAAACTTTGCTTTTAAAGCTAGAAAAATATTTAAACTATGTTAATAAATGTTGTAAGATGTATAACTTTAAAAATGTTGAAGAAGAAGTAACTAATCTTTGGAATAAACAAAGTAAAGAAATTAAAGCTTCATTGCAATATGATTCCAAGAAAAAGCTTTATTCTTTCTTAGAAGGACCACCCACTGCAAATGCTCCTCCCGGATTACATCATGTAGAAATGCGCGTTTTCAAAGATTTATTTTGCAGGTTTAAATATATGCAAGGTTTTACTGTACCGAGAAAAGGTGGTTGGGATTGTCATGGATTACCAGTAGAAGTCCAAGTTGAAAAATCTTTAAAATTAAATTCAAAAAAAGATATCTTGCGTTATGGCATAGCAAAATTTAACAAAAAATGTCATGATTCTGTTTTTTCCTATATTCAAGATTGGAGTAAATTAACTGAGAAAATGGCTTTTTGGATTGATTTAGAAAAACCTTATGTTACTCTAGATAATAATTATATAGAAAGTGTTTGGTGGTCTTTAAAAGAATTATATAATAAAAAAATGTTGTATGAAGGCCATAAAGTTGTTCCTTTTTGCCCTAGATGTGAAACTCCATTAAGTAGCCATGAAGTTGCCCTTGGTTATAAAGATGTTACCGAACCAACGATTACTGTAAAATTTAAATTAAAAAATAAAAATCAGTATTTACTAGCGTGGACAACTACACCATGGACTTTGCCTAGTAATTTAGCTTTAGCAATAAATCCAAAAATAGATTATGCTGTTGTTAAACAAGATAATAGTGAGTATATTCTAGCTAGTGATTTGGTTAAAAAATATTTTGAAAATGCTAAGATAATCAAAAAAATAAAAGGCAAAGAATTACTTAATTTAAAATACGAACCAATATTCCCATATTTTAAGAATTTAAAAAATTCATTTAAAATTATTGCAGGCAAGTTTGTTTCTACAGAAGAGGGTACTGGAATTGTGCATATGGCCCCTGCATTTGGTGAAGATGATTATGAAGCTTGCAAGTTAAACAAAATTGATTTTGTACAACCAATAGATGAAACAGGCCATTTTACTAGTGAAGTTAAAGATTTTAGAGGAATGTTTGTTAAAGATGCAGATCCAAAAATAATTGATTACTTAGAAAAAAAAGAAATTTTATTTAGCAAAGAATCTTATACACATAGTTATCCATTTTGTTGGAGATGCGAGACCCCATTAATTTATTATGCAATGAAATCATGGTTTATTAAAGTTAGTTCATTTCGTGATCAATTATTAAAAAATAATGCTAAAATAAATTGGATTCCTAAACATATTAAAGAGGGGAGATTTGGAAATTGGTTAGAGGGAGCAAAAGATTGGGCATTATCAAGGAAAAAATTCTGGGGAACACCTTTGCCGATATGGCGTTGTAACAAATGCAAAAATGAAATTATTATTGGAAGTATAAAAGAATTAAAAGAAAAATCTGGAATTAAAAAAGATATTGATTTACATAAACCAGAGATTGATAACGTAAAAATAAAATGTAATAAATGTAAAGCTTTTATGACTAGAGTACAAGATGTTATTGATTGTTGGTATGATTCTGGTGCAGCAACATTCGCCCAATTTCACTATCCCTTTGAGAATAAAGAAATTTTTGCGAAAGGTTTTCCTTATGACTTTATAGCAGAAGCAATTGATCAAACTCGAGGTTGGTTTTATACATTACATGTTCTTGGTACTTTATTATTTAGCAGGAATGCTTATAAAAATGTAGTTTGTGCTGGATTGCTTTTAGATGAAAAAGGAGAGAAAATGAGTAAGAGTAAAGGTAATGTTATTGATCCTTGGTACATGTTTAATACTGTTGGTGTAGATGCCACTAGATTACAATTTTGTATTACTGAAGTAGGGGATGATAAAAGATTTAGTGTAAATTTAGTTAATCAGCAAGTAATGCCATTCTTAACTATTCTATGGAATTCATATCAATATTCTAAATTATTAAAATCTACAAATAAGCCAAATTTACAATTAGAGGATAAATGGATTTTATCTCGGGTTAATACATTAATTAATGATGTTACACAAGAATTAGAAAAACATAATTATAATAAGTGTCTTGCAAATTTTATAAATTTTGTAAATGAAGATCTATCTCGTACTTATATTAAATTAATTCGTGAGAGAGCAGATAATAATGATACTACATTATGTTATGTATTTAATTACATTTTTAATAGATTAGCAAAATTATTAGCACCATTTGCCCCATATATTTCTGATTACTTGTATCAGAATATTGAGAAAAAAAGTGTTCATTTAGCGGAATGGCCTTTAGCAGATAGACATATGATAAAAAAAGATCTTGAAGATTATATGTTACATGCTAAAAATGTCATACAAAAAATTCTTAGCGAGAGAGCAAATAAACAGATTGGGGTAAGATGGCCTTTAGCAGAGATTACAATATTAACTAAAGATGACATTATATTTAAATCTATAAAAAATTTAGAAATTTTAGTGAAAAAACAAGTTAATTGTAAAAAATTAATTGTTAAGAAACAAGATACCGAGCAAGAATTTGAGGTTATATTAAATACAAAATTAACACCAGCTTTAGAGAAAGAAGGATTTACTCGTGAAGTAATTAGAAGAATACAAGATTTAAGAAAGAAAGCTAAATTAAATAAGCAAGATAAAATTGAATTATATTTATTAAGTAAAATCGATTTAGATTTAGAATTAATTAAAAAAATAACTAATGCAAAATTAGTAAAAAATTTAACTCATGCTAAATATTCTGATAAATTTAAAATAAAAGATAAAGAATTTTTAGTTTGGTTTAATAAAATTTAATTACTTATAAATAATCACACTTCCTTTATAAATAACCTTTATATAGTTTGCTATTCCTTTATAAATAAAATTTTAAAAAAAGAAGGGGGTTAAATAATGGCTAAAAGCAGATCTAAAATAAAAATACAAAATATTGTTGTTTCTACTTCTTTAGAACATGATATACCATTAATAAAACTTGCTGAGGTTCTACCAAACACAGAATATAATCCTGAGCAATTTCCAGGTTTGGTAATGCGTATTAAAAATCCAAAAACTTCTGCATTAATTTTTAGTTCTGGAAAAGTTGTTTGTACTGGTGCAAAGTCAATAACAAAAGTAAAAGAGTCTTTGAGTAAGATAATAGAAAATTTACGCAAGATTAGAATTAAAATAAAAGTTAAACCAAAAATAAATGTACAAAATATGGTTGCCTCTGGCACAATAAATATGGATTTAAATTTAAATTCTTTAGCAATGAAGTTAGAGAATACAGAATACGAGCCAGAACAATTTCCAGGATTAGTTTATAAGCTACCTGGAACAAGAGCAACGTTTTTATTGTTTAGTAATGGAAAAATTGTATGCACTGGAACAAGATCAGAAGTTAAATTAAGAGAGGCTGTTGCAAAATTAGTTAGTAATTTAAGAAAAATAAATAAGCTAAAATGAGGCTAGATGCTACCGAACAAATAGAACGCTTTAAGGAGTTTATCCAAGCTACTTATGAAGATTATTTACATAATTTAGTAGCTCATGGTGTAAATGTCCTTAAAGTTGATTTTACAGAGTTAGCAAAATTTGATTTAGAATTAGCAGATGAATTACTCGAGAATCCTGAAGATACGATAAGAGCAGCAGAATTAGCAATAGATAGCATGGAATTAATCTCGAAAGGATTTAGAGTTCGTTTATTTAATTTACCAAAAGACCAATTTATTTTTATTCGTGATATTAGGAGTACTCATTTAAATAAATTAATGTATACAGAAGGTATAGTAAGACAAAGTTCAAGTGTAAGACCAAAAGTAACTTCTGCTAAATTTGAATGCCCTGCTTGTGGCAACACAATCACAATGTTACAGATAGATACAAAATTTCGCGAGCCAACTAGATGCTCTTGCGGAAGACGCGGTTCTTTTAGATTGATAGGAAAAGATTTAGTTGATGCTCAACGTTTAGTTATAGAAGAAGTTCCAGAATCATTGGAAAGTGGAGCTCAATCAAAACGATTAACTGTATTTTTAAATGAAGATTTAGTTGAACCAAAGATGGAAAAACATACTACGCCAGGAAGTAAAATCTTAGTTGTTGGCATAATAAAAGAAGTTCCAATTATTCTTAGAACTGGGGCTCAATCCACAACATATGACTTGATGATGGATTCTAATAATGTTCAAGCTATAGAAAAAACATACTGGGAAGTTGAACTTAATGAGGAAGATGAAAAAGAAATAAAAAAAGTGGCAAAAGACCCAAGAGTTTATGAAAAATTAATTAGTTGTATTGCACCAAGTATATATGGCCATGAAAAAGTAAAAGAAGCATTGTTATTGCAATTAATGGGTGGGATAAAAAAAGTGAAAGAAGATGGTACAGTAACAAGAGGAGATATGCACGTGTTGCTAGTTGGGGACCCTGGAGCGGGAAAAAGTCAAATGTTAACATTTATTTCAAAAATAGCACCTAAAGCAAGACTTGTTTCTGGGAAAGGTTCAACGGGTGCTGGCTTAACTGCTACTGTAGTTAAAGATGAATTTTTACGAGGCTGGGCATTAGAAGCTGGAGCCTTAGTTTTAGCAAATGGTGGAACAGCTGTTATAGATGAGTTAGATAAAATGTCTAGCGAAGATAGAGATGCTTTGCATGAAGCATTAGAGCAACAAAGAATTTCAATAGCAAAGGCAAATATTCAGGCAACATTGAAAGCCGAGACAACAGTTTTAGCAGCTGCGAATCCTAAATTAGGAAGATTTGATCCATACACTTTAATAGCAGCTCAAATTGACTTACCCCCAACTTTAATTAACAGATTTGATTTAATATTTCCAATACGCGATATCCCCAATAGAGAATTAGATAGCAAGATAGCGGGTCATGTACTCACCTTACAACAAAGACCAGAAGAACTTAAAACAGAAATACCTTTGGAATTAATAAAAAAATATATCTCTTATGCTAAGCAAAAAGTCTATCCTAAATTAACAGATGAAGCTTTAGATGAAATAAAAAATTTCTATGTTAATTTACGTAACAGTGAGCAAAGAAGTGAGCAAGAAATTAGACCAATTCCAATTAGTGCAAGGCAATTAGAAGCTTTGGTAAGATTAGCAGAGGGTTCTGCTCGTACTAGACTTTCAAATAAAGTAACTAGAGAAGATGCAATTAGAGCAATTACCTTATTAAGACATTGTTTGATGGAAGTCGGGTTTGATAAAGAAACAGGACAAATAGATATTGATAGAATTGCAACAGGAATTCCAACCTCGCAACGTTCTAGAATTATTATTATACGAGAGATTATTAAAAAATTAGAAGCTAAAATAGGTAAGATGATCCCAATTCAAGATATAATAAATGAAGCCTCTGTTAAAGAATTAGATCAGGCTCAAGTTGAAGAAGTGATAGAACAATTAAGAAGAGAAGGAGAAGTATTTGAACCACGTCGAGGTTTTATTAGCCCATTAAGATAAAATGCCAATTTCTAGATTAACAGCTTACAAAATATGGATTGCTAATTTAATTAATTCTCCTTATGTAAATAGTCCAGGTGAGTTTGAGTCTAATTATATAAGCTTTAATGGTAAAGAAATATCAAGAGTAAATATAATTGCTACTGTAGTTGATAAATTTGTTTCGGAAGATAATAGTTATGTTACAATAATGATAGATGATAGTTCTAGCCAAATAAGACTTAAAACTTGGAGAGAAGATACCTCTTTATTAAAAAATATAAATTTAGGTGATGTAATTTTATTAATAGCTCGAGTTAAAAATTATCAAAATGAAATTTATTTGTTACCAGAAATTGTAAAAAATGTAAATCCTAATTGGGAAATTATAAGAAAATTAGAGTTACTAAAAGAATATGGTAAACCAGAATTTGAGGTAGGTAAAGTTGAAGAAATTATCACACCATCTACACAAATTACAGAAACTCTGAAAATAGAAGAGATTAGTTTTAGTTCGACTAATTTAAGAAATGAATTATTGAATCTAATTGAGAAATATGAAGAAAAACTAGGAATAAGTTTAGAGGAAATTAAAACAGAGTTACATTATAGTATTGGAGATATGAATAATATTCTACAAGAACTAATAAAAGAAGGTCAGATTTACCAAATAGGAGAGAAATATAGATTAATGTTATAAAAAGCTTTAAAAACATAATTTCTAAATCAATATTATGAAATATGATTACGAAAAATTATTAGAGCAAGCGAAGAAGAATTTACCCGAGATTAAAGTAGGCAGCGAAAGATTTGAAATTCCTAAAGTTACAGGTCATATTCAGGGTAATAAAACCATAATTTCAAATTTTGCAGCTATAGCAAAAATATTTAATCGTGATCAAAATCATTTACTCAAATATTTATTAAGAGAATTAGCTACTCCAGGAAATGTAGATGGTCCTAGATTAATTCTTGGTAGAAAAATCTCTGCTTCATTAATAAATTCAAAAATCCAGCAATATGCAGAAGAATTTGTACTTTGTCCTGTATGCAAGAAACCAGATACAATATTAAAGAAAGAAGAACGTATTACAACAATGAAATGTATGGCTTGTGGCGCGAAAAATCCTGTTAAAACTAGAATATGATTTATTTAAAGAAAAATATTTCACAAGAATCAGAGGTTATTGCAATTTGTGATTCTGATTTAATAGGGAAAAAACTTTTTGATAAGGGATTAGTATTAGATATTACAGAGAGATTTTACAAAGGCGAACTATTAAATGAAGAAGAAATAATCGAAATATTAAAAAATGCTAAAAATATTAATATAGTTGGTAAAGAAGCTGTAAAATTAGCATTAAAAATTGGAATAATTGAAGAAGAAAATATATTAAAAATTCAAAACATACCACACGCTTTAGTATTTGGAATATGATATATACAAATTCAATGTATTATGAAGGAATTTTACAGATACGTCCAAATAATGAAAAAGTTATTGAATATATTAAAGATGAAATAGAAAAAGCAGGAAATGTTTTTATTTCTCGCGAGATTGTAAAAAAATTTGGAACAGATTTATACTTAACAAATAAATTTTTCTTAAGCCAATTATCTAATAAATTAAGAAAAAAATTTAATGGTGAAGTAAAACGCTCAAGAAGTTTGTATAAAATAAGTAGAATGACAAGTAAAGAATTAACTAGATTAACAATTTGTTTTAGACTTACAAAAGATTTATAAAAAGAATTTCTGAATAATAATTTATGGAACAACCTCAAGAAGAAATCAGAATAAAAACTCCAAGAGGCAATCAAGTACTCGGGTTAATAGAGCAAAGACTAGGTGGAAGTAGAATGCGAGTAAAATGTTTAGATGGAAAAATAAGAATTTGTAGAATTCCTGGAAGATTAAAAAGAAAACTCTGGATTAGAGAAGGTGATTTATTATTAATCGAGCCATGGGAATTTGATAATGAAAGAGGAGATGTTATTTTTAAATATCAACCAAATCAAGTTGATTGGCTTAAGAGAAAAGGATATTTAAAAGAATTAGAAAATTTAGAAGAATTCTAGATATGGACGAAATTAGAATTCCAAAAGATAGAGTAGCAGTTCTTATAGGTAAAAAAGGAAAAACTAAAAAAGAGATTTCTCAAGCTACACATACAAAAATTAAAGTTGATTCAAAAGAGGGTGATGTTATAATTATAGGAGAAAATGGCTTAGATGTTTATAATGCTAAGAGAATTATACAGGCAATTGGTCGCGGTTTTAATCCCGATAAAGCTTTAGAATTATTAGAAGAGGATAAAGCATTTGAAATAATTAATATGCAAAATTATGCAAGAAATACAAAAGATGATTTAAAAAGAATAAAAGGCAGAATTATAGGAAGAAGAGGTAAAGCTAAAAAAATGATTGAGGATTTAGTTAATGTTAATTTATCAATTTATGGAAAAACAGTTAGCATTATTGGTAAGCAAGAAAATGTTGATATAGCTAGACATGCAATATCTAATTTATTGTCTGGCAGCAAACACGGTAAAGTATATAATTATTTAGAAAAACAAAGGAAAAAGAAAAAATATATAATATAAGAACTATAACCTTTATAAATTAGTTAATAACTTTGTTTCTTATGAAAGCTGAAAAGAGAAGTGATATAGTAGCATTAGAATTAGCCAAGCAACAACGCGAGATTAGTATATCAGAATTTTTCTTAAAAAACAGGCATTTACTTGGTTTCGATAATCCTACACGTGCTTTAATGATGGTTGTTAAAGAAGCTTGTGATAATTCTTTAGACGCTTGTACAGATATGAGGGTTTTGCCTGAGATAAAAGTTGAACTTACTCAATTAGCAGAAGATAGATTTAAAGTTGTAGTTGAAGATAATGGACCAGGTATAGTTAAACAACAAATTCCAAATATATTCGGTAAATTATTATATGGAAGTAAATTTTATACTTTAAAACAAAATCGTGGTTCTCAGGGTATTGGGATAAGTGCAGCTGTTCTTTACTCACAACTTACAACAGGAAAACCAACTAAAATTTATTCTAGAATAAGCCCCAAAAAATCCGCACATTACTTTGAATTACAAATTGATACTAAAAAAAATGAGCCACGAGTTTTAAAGGATAATGAAATAAATTGGAATAAAGACCATGGTACTAAAATTGAACTTGAGATAGAAGGACGTTATTTAAAAGGAAAACAAAGTGTTGATGAGTACATAAAACAAACAGCTATTGTGAATCCCCATGCTACTATTATCTACATTACACCTGAAAAAGAGAAATTTGAATACAAAAGAGTAACAGAAGAATTACCAAAAGAAGCTAAAGAAATTAAACCACATCCTTATGGAATCGAGTTAGGACAATTAATCAAGATGTTACATGATACTCGTGCAAATACTTTACAAGGTTTTTTACAAAGTGATTTTTCTAGAATAGGTCAACTAACAGCTAAAGAAATATGTAATAAAGCAAAGTTAAAACAAGATGAAAAACCAAAAAAATTAGAGCATAAACAAATTGAAGTATTGTTTAAAGCATTACAAGAAACTAAAATAATAAGCCCATCAAGTGATTGTTTAAGTCCTATTGGAGCTGAATTATTAGAAAAAGAATTAAGAAAAGAAATTAATGCTGATTTTTATGTTACAATATCTAGAAGCCCAGCTGTTTATAGGGGAATGCCTTTTATTATTGAAACAGGAATGGCTTATGGTGGTGAGTTAGATAAAGAAAGCCAAGTTAGATTAATGAGACTTGCTAATAGAGTACCTTTACTTTATCAACAAGGTGCTTGTGCAATTACAGAAGCTGTTACAGAAACAAATTGGAAACCATATGAATTACAACAAAGTGGAAATAATTTACCAGTAGGGCCAACTCTAATCTTAGTTCATATTGCAAGCGTTTGGGTTCCATTTACAAGCGAGGCAAAAGAAGCAGTAGCTCATTACGATGAAATTATTAAAGAAATTAAATTAGCATTGCAAGAATGTGGAAGAAAGTTAAGTATTTATATTCATAAGCATATTAGAGCAGCAGAGCAACGTGATAAAATAGATTTATTTGAAAAATACATTCCAGAATTATCAAATGCTTTATCAAATCTAACAAATTATAAAAAAGAATTATTACAAGAAAAATTACAAAAATTATTAAAAAAAGAACTTCCAACTTTAGAATCTGAAAATGAAAAAAAGTAAATCTGAAGAAAGATTAAAAGAACTTGGCTTAAAGGTAATTAAAGACGTTGAAAAGAATAAAAATCCAAGTATTACAGTGCCAATAAGAGCTTTAAGTAATGTTATATTTAATGAAAAAACTAAAACTTTAGAATTGGGAAATAAAACCTCTAACAGATTTTTCTTCAACGTTGCTCATGCTAAAAAATTCTTACAAACTATTGAAGTAGCTAGTATAAGTAAAAATTTAATTGAAGAAGGAAAGCATGCAAGTTTAAGGGATGTGTTTTATATGGCTAAACGTACTATTCCTGAAACAAATGTTAATTTAGTTGATGATCAAAGTGAAAGTGATGATATAATAGAAGATTTAGAATTAGTTACAGGTAATTCAAGAGAGCAATTACATGTTAATGCAAATAAAAATGGAAGTGTTGTAGGAAAAGTTACAATAGAAGATTCTGGTGATATAATAAGATGGGATAAATTAGGATCAGGAGGATGGAGTATTCCTAGTAACGTTGAAGATATTAAATTTAAAAATGTAAATGCAAAATATGTAATTTATATGGAAAAAGCAGCTGTTTGGGAAAGATTAAACGAAGATAAATTTTGGAATAAACAAAATTGCATCCTTTTAAGTTCACAAGGTCAAACAACCAGGGGAATAAGAAGACTGTTACAAAGGTTGTATGAAGAACACAAACTTCCAATTTATGTCCTCTGTGATTTTGATATTTTTGGTGCTTATATCTATTCTGTTATAAAATATGGTAGTATTAATTTAGCGCATGCTTCCGAACACATGGCAATACCAAGTGTGAGATATTTAGGGATAACCGCACAGGATATAGAAAAATATGATTTAAAAAAGCATTTAATTAAATTAAATGATAAAGATATTGCAAGAATAAAGCAAGTTTCTGAATATGAATGGTTCAAGAATAATAAGGCATGGCAACAACAATTTAAAATGATGAAACAAATGAATGCAAAAGCTGAAATTCAGGCATTAAGTGCTCGTGGTATTACTTTTATTTCTGAAAAATATTTACCAGAGAAGATTAAGAATAAAGATTTTATTGATTAGCAACGAGTATTAGAAACATTTTTAAAGAATTTCTGACGATTTTATTTTATGCCCCGGTAGCTCAGTCTGGTAGAGCACATGGCTGTTAGAGAATGTAGAAACCATGCGGTCGTCGGTTCAAATCCGGCCTGGGGCGCTTGGGGCTGTAGTTCAGCCTGGTCTAGAACGCTACTCTGATAAGGTAGAGGTCGGAAGTTCAAATCTTCCCAGCCCCACTTTTTATTATAAAATGAAAATCTTATTTATATGTAGAGCAAACTTACAAAGAAGTCCTACAGCAGTTGACGTATTTAATAAATTAGCTAAAAGATTTAACATAAAAGCAGAAGCAAAATCAGCTGGCATTGATGAACTTTCAGAAGTTGTAATAAATAAAGCATTAATTAATTGGGCAGATAGGATTTATGTTATGGAACAATTTCAAAAAGAATTTATTTTAAGCTTAGAACCGTTAGCAAAAAATAAAATTAAAGTTCTTAATATAAAGGATGTCTATTATAGAGATGACCCTGAATTAATAACAATTTTAGAAAATAAGTTAAAAAACGAGTTTAAATTAGTATAAAATAGCAAGGCTTTTATACTCTATAAGCTACTCTTTTCTATATCAGAAGGAGGTGTTTTTGATGGCAATGAAAGGTGTTATGATGGGCGGTGGTGTATGCAAATGTCCACACCATAAGATATTTAGATGGGTAGTTTTAGTTCTAGGTGTTCTATTTTTAATTCGCGACTTAGGAGGATGGGACTTTTTGGGCATCCAATGGTGGACAGTAGCATTTCTATTACTAGGACTAGGTGTTTTATGCAAATGTTGCGATAGCAAATTTTTATAAATCTATTTCTCTTTTTTTATTTTTATGAAATATAATAACATTAATTTGACTTGGCTTGGCCATGATGGTTTTAAAATAAAAAATTCTAAAATAATTTATATTGATCCTTATAAAATTAAGCAAGATGAGAAAGCAGATTTAATTTTAATTACACATGAACATTATGATCATTTAAGTTTAGAAGATTTAGAAAAAATTTCTGCTAGTAATACAATTATAATTGCTGCAGAAATATGTAAAGGTAAATTTTCTGGATTAAATTATAAAGAATTAAAATTAGTAAAACCAGGAGATAAATTAAAAATAGATAATATTAAAATTGAAGCTACTTACTCTTATAATCCAAATAAGCAATTTCATCCTAAAAAAGATAATAGAGTTGGTTATATTTTAACGATTAATGATACAAGAATTTATCATGTAGGTGACACAGATTTAATTCCTGAAATGAATAATATTAAAGATATTGATATAGCTTTATTACCTGTTTCTGGAACTTATGTTATGGATGTTAAAGAAGCAGTTGAAGCAGTTAAAATTATTAAACCAAAAATTGCCGTGCCGATGCACTACGGAGCAATTATTGCTTCAAGAAAAGAAGCAGAAGAATTTAAAAATTTGGCAAATAAATATTGTAAAGTTGAAATTTTATAATTATTGTATCACCGCACCAACCTCAATATCTTTCTCTGGTTGAATTAAAATAACTTTATCATCTTTAACAGCTGCTAAAATCATGCCCTCACTTTTTATGCCTCGTAATTCTTTTTGTTCTAAATTAACAAATATAACAACTTTTTTACCTTTAAGTTCCTCTTTTTTATAATACTCCTTAATTCCAGCTACGATATTTCTAGTTTCATTACCAACATCAACCTTTAAAACAATTAATTTATCAGCATTAGGATGATCTTTAACATCTAAAATTTTCCCAACCCTAATATCTAATTTTTTCCAGTCATTAAAACTTATCATGTTTTAGCCCCCAAAATTAGTTTATTAAGCTCATTAAAAATATTATCATACTTATTACTTATTTTATATTGTTTTAAAAATTCTATCATGCTATTATCTTGTAATAATCTTGCACAAAGTAATGCGTAATCATAGTCATATTGTTTTAACGCATATTCAAGCTCTTGTTTCAATTTTTTATTAACCATTTCTATATTTCTTGCTAAAGCATATGAAGCAACACAATTAACCATATATCCTAAACCATTAAACATAAAAAATTGTTCTGCATAAGTTTCATAAATTTTCTTCCTCTGTAACTCAGAAAACATACTTAAATCAACTTTATTAACTCCTTTTTCGCGCATTAAAGTATGCATCATTTTTAATTTACTTTCATCAAGTATAAACATTTTATACCTTCTTAAATAATATCCCAGATTTTTTAACTTTATATTTTTTAATTAACCCAAATTTACAATCTTTTAATTTTCCTAATTTAATACCTAATTGAGAATTTATTTTATTAGACGTTTCTGGTATAAACGGATTAATTAATATTGCTATTATCCTTAATGCTTCTGTTAATGTATAAAGATGTTTTTCTAATTCTTTACCTTTTAATTCCCATGGTTTTTCTTCATTAATATGTTTATTTACTTCATTAATAAATTTCCATATTTCACTTAAAGCATTATGCAACTCAAATTTATTTATATAATTTTGAATTTTCTTTAAATTTAATTTAGAAGTTAATCTTTTATCTAATGCAGATTTTTTTAATACTTTAAAGTTTTTTTCAACTAAAGTTAATATTCTGCTTACTAAGTTACCTAAATCATTTGCCAGTTCATTATTAATACGTAATTTTAAAGCTTCTTCAGAAAAATCACCATCTTCTCCAAAAGGTATTTCGCGAATTAAAAAATACCTTAATGGATCTAAATTATATTTATCAATTAATCTTATTGGATCTATTATATTACCAATACTTTTTCCAATTTTTCGTCCATTAACAGTTAAATAACCATGTACCAGAATCTTTTTAGGTTGTTTAATATTAGCAGAAAATAAAATTCCGGGCCAGATTACCGAATGAAACCAATTTATCCCTTTACCGATTAAATGAACGTCAGCAGGCCAATATTTTTTCTTATCTTTACTTTGAACAGCGCTGTAATAATTTATTAAAGCATCAAACCACACATAAATTGTATGTTTATTATCTATTGGAGATTTAATCCCCCATTCCTTATTTACTCGAGTTATGCTTAAATCTTTAAGCTCTTCATTCTTTAACCTTGATAAGATTTCATTTCTCCATTGTTCTGGAGCAATAAACTCTTGTTTTTCAATTAAATTAATAATTTTATTCTTATATTTTGATAATCTAAAAAAATAACTTTCTTCTTTTATATGCTTTGGTACAGTTCCATGTTCAGGACATTTGTTATTTATCAAATCTTTTTCAGTATAAAACGCCTCACAACCCTTACAATATAATCCCTCATAATATCCTTTATAGACGTCTCCTTTTTTGTAAACTTTTTTAAAAATTTCATTAACAACCTTTATATGCCTTTGTTCAGTTGTTCTTATAAAATCGTTATTCGTTAGGTTTAATTTTTTACATAATTCAATAAATTTCTTAGCATTTTTATCAACAAATTCTTTTACCGGTGTATTAGCTTTTTTAGCAGCTTCTTCATTTTTTGAAGCATTATCATCTGTGCCAGTTAAAAAGAAAACATCCTCTTGATTAAGCCCGTGCCATCTAGCCAAAACATCAGCTATTATTTTTTCATATGCATGCCCAATATGTGGATCAGCATTAACATAATCAATTGCAGTTGTTATATAAAATTTTTTCATAAAGTTTTTAATATAAACTAATTATTTAAATATTTGGATAAGCAGTAGTAGTATAATGGCAGTATCTGAGCTTCCCAAGCTTAGGATCCGAGTTCGAGTCTCGGCTACTGCATAATCTTTAAAAGCCCCGTCGTCTAGAGGCTAAGGATAGCAGGCTCTGGACCTGCCGACGGAAGTTCGAATCTTCCCGGGGCTATTGCTCCTGTAGTCTAATGGCTAAGGATTCCAGCCTCTCGCGCTGGCGATCTGGGTTCAAATCCCGGCAGGAGCATAAGAAATCAAAAGGAATGCGTATATCGTTTAAGTATATAAGCCGTGCAGAGGAACAAATAGCATGGCAACAAATGATATATATAATTCGGAACTTAGATACAAAACTTTTATTGAGAATATTGATAACCTTAGCAAACCTAACGGCTATAAATTAAAAACGACAGGTTTCTTCCCCAACTTTTTCTTCTAAATTTTCAAGTCTTCTAAAGATTTCAATAAAATGCGTTCTTGTTAGCATGCCCGCATCATATTTATCTCGAGCAAATTGTTCAATAGCATTTGATGCGATACAATAACATAAATTGGATTTTAATTGCCAATACTCTTTTGTGTTTGGGTCTAATTGACTTAACTTTTGCAATGCCCCAAGAACCATATTTTCAGAATGCCATTCTAAGTCGGATTGATAAGGTAAATTTACTGAAAAGTCAGATAATAAATATTTTTTCTCTTCTTGCTTTGCCATCTTTATTTATTAAATGATAAAAATTATAAAGTTTTCTTTTAAAGTGTATTTTAATGTTTTTTTATGATTTAAAGTGCAAAGCCTTGCTTTAGGTTGGTTAACAGCTTTAGCTATCTGGTATTTTTGGTTAAGAAAATAGTTAAGTTTAAATTTTTAACCATATCATAAATTAAAATGGGATTATTAAGTAGATTGCTTGGAAAAGATATAGAAGAGTTAAGTGAATTTGATAGAAATACAAAATACTTAATAGAAGCTAAACCTAAGATTCTTATCATAGGTGGTTCTCGTTTTAGTAATAATTATGATGGGATTATTAGTCATGAGTTGACTTATAAAGGAATAACCTTTACTAATGAAGTTATTAATTTAAGATACTATTTTGAAGATAGTATAGGCATAAGTAGTGGGGATATCGATATTATGTTATTAACAATAAGGCATCTTACTAAATTAGTTAGACAAGTTAAAAGATTAAATGAGTGTGGAATTATGCCAAAAATGAATTTAAAGGATTTTGGGTATAAGTATAATAATATAGATAGTTTAACTGATGTAGTTGAAGTGGAAAAATTTATCAAATCACTTGAAGAAAGATTAGAACAAAAAGTTTTATAATCCAAACCGTTTAAAGGAGAAAAAATAAAATGTTAAGATCTCATATAACTTTAGAAGAAAAACTAAAGAAAGGGGGTTGGAGATACTTGCATAATATACGTTTTAGTTCATCCGAATTTGATAGAGGCACATTTCCAACAATGGAAGAACTATTACAAGAATATCAATCTAGATATGGGGAAGGAAACTTCAGATTCGAAAAGATGGCTTATGATAAAGGGGGAAAGCGTCTTCCAGTTAATAAATACAGAGCAGTTTATGTAAATAAATAAAATTTACGTCTTTAGCAACCCTGCCAATTGCAACTATTTTTTTAAAACAATATTACCTTCTTTATCAATCTCAACTTTAATAACATCTCCTTTTAACCAGCCCTTAGCTCTAACTATTTGACTGGGTAAACTAATTACAAATTGTTTATTTTTTAGTTGCTGGAGTTTCATTTTGTTTTTTATCTAACTCTTTCATTCTGTAATTAGATCCTTCTAAAAATTCTTTTACTTTCTCTTTTTTATGGTCCTCTTCTAATGCAATAAGGACGAACGTATCTAATATCTTAAACAAATGATCTATAAATTTATTTGCAGAATCTAAATCCTTAACATATTTTCTTAGTTCTTTTGCCTCTTCAACTTCTTCTAAAGTAATAATTGGTTTATCCATATCTATAATTAATATTAGTAAAGTTTATATACTTTATCCGTATATTAATATAAAATAAGTTAGAACTTCTAACCTTATGGGTTTAGCTCGGCAGGAGCATTTTTAAACAGTAAATAACAATTAAAAAAAATGACTTCAAAAATACATTTACAACAAGAATTAGTTAAATCAGTTAATGATCTAGGTTTTACTGAGTTTACTGATA
>ERZ1292623.113-Hain-H51-01um-R1-113-length-89475-cov-13_pt1 | contig 89475 bp, 83 predicted proteins | sample MGYA00564398_ERZ1292623 | MGnify/ENA primary metagenome ERZ1292623 (study PRJEB36523, sample SAMEA6512633) | groundwater metagenome | collected 2019-01-07 | study: AquaDiva: Metagenomics assemblies of 32 groundwater samples
CCAGCGATCTGCATCGCTCTCTTCAGCAGAGCCTTGCATTGTAGCACGTTTTTTCGTGCTGTCTACAAGACTTTTCTGACTCATCGCTGTCTGCAAGGCAGTGTGGCGACGAGGGATCGAACTATAGCATGGGTTTTTACCGATGGCGTGAAATTCGTGAACTTCCTTGCAGACCAGTGAAGAAGCCACCGCCCCGCCCTCTGAAACCCGCCCGGAGCCTGCCCTGCGGGCAGGCTCCGGGCGCGGAGGCCTTGCTGCCTGCACCAGGAATCGGGCCCGCATAGATAATGCGCGCACGATGGCATTGATTACTTTGTTAGACGCCCAACTGGCGTTCGGGCATGTGGCGCTTCTCGACCACGCCCAGTTTTCCCTGGAGAGCGGCGAGCGTGTGGGCCTGATCGGTCGCAACGGCGCAGGGAAGTCCTCTTTGTTGAAGATTCTTGGCGGGCTGGCCAAGGCAGACGACGGGCAGGTCCAGACACAGTCCGGTATCCGCATTACTTATGTGGCGCAGGAGCCGGTGCTTGTGCCCGAGCAGACAATCTTCGAGTCGGCATCCGCCGGCATAGCCGAGGTGATTGCCGTGCGCGACCGCTACCTGGCTGGCGCCGAGGGCGAGGATCTCGATGCGCTGCAGTCCCAGATCGAGGCCTATGACGCCTGGAACTGGGAGCAGCGCGTGGAGGAGACTCTGCAGCGGCTGCACCTCGATCCCGAAGCCGTGGTGGGCACCCTGTCCGGCGGGATGAAGAAGCGCGTGGCACTGGCCCAGGCCCTGGTGGCGAGACCTGATGTACTGCTGCTGGATGAGCCGACCAACCACCTGGATCTTGACGCCATCGAGTGGCTGGAAGAGTTGCTGCTGAACTTCAAGGGCAGCGTGGTGACCATTACGCACGATCGATCCTTCCTGGACCGGGTTTCCACGCGCATCGTGGAGCTGGATCGTGGAACGCTGCGCTCGTATCCCGGCAATTTCGTCCAGTACCAGCAGACCAAGGAGGATCAGCTGGCCCAGGAGGCCGTGATCAATGCCAAGGCCGACAAGCTGCTGGCCCAGGAAGAGGTCTGGATCCGCAAGGGCGTGGAAGCCCGCCGCACGCGCAGCCAGAGCCGCATCGGCCGGCTTGAGCAGTTGCGGGCCAACCGCGCTGCCCGCCGCGAGGTGCTGGGTGGCGTGAAGATGGACATTGCGTCGGGCCGAGGCGACGGCTACCAGGGCAAGATCGTGGCCGAGCTGACGGATGTGGCCAAGTCCTTTGGCGACAAGAACATCGTCTCCCACTTCACCGCCACCATTTTGCGCGGAGACAAGGTGGGCCTGATCGGACCCAACGGCGCAGGCAAGACGACGCTGCTCAAGATGATTCTGGGCGAACTGGCACCTGACAGCGGCCAGGTGCGGCTGGGGGCGAATCTGCAGGTGGCGTACTTCGACCAGATGCGTCACCAGATCGACATGGATGCCACGCTGGAGGACTTCATCAGCCCCGGCAGCGAGTGGATCGAGATCGGCAGCCAGAAAAAGCACGTGAAGAGCTATCTGTCGGATTTCCTGTTCTCTCCGGCGCGCGCCCATTCCCCCGTTCGCTCGCTGTCTGGCGGGGAGCGCAACCGCCTGCTGCTGGCCCGGCTGTTTGCCCGGCCCGCGAATGTGCTGGTGCTGGACGAGCCGACCAACGATCTCGATATCGAGACGCTGGAAATGCTGGAAGACCTGCTGCAGAACTACGACGGCACCGTTTTTCTGGTCAGCCATGACCGCAGTTTCCTGGACAACGTGGTCACCAGCACCATCGCCTGGGAAGGCCCGGGCCAATGGCGCGAATATGAAGGCGGCGTGCAGGACTGGCTGGATCAGTCCCGCCGCAGCCGCGATCTGGCCGAGGCCGCGCAGCCCAAGCCATCCAAGGAAGAGGCCAAGCCCGTTGCGGCACGCAGCGACGGCAAGCCCAAGCGCAAGCTCAGCTACAAGGAGCAGCGTGAGCTCGATCAGTTGCCCGAAAGCATTGCAGCGCTGGAGGCAGAGCAGAAGTCCATTCGGGAAGCCTTGGCCGATGGTTCGCTGTATGCCAGCGACAATTCCCGCGCCGTTCAGTTGCATCAGCGCGATGGCGAGATCGATGAGCAGCTGATGGAGGCGCTGGAGCGCTGGAGCGCACTGTCGGAGTGAGCTTTCTTCGGACGAAAAAAAAGAGCGCATGGCGCTCTTTTTTCATGGGTGCCGCCAGGACCGGCCGTTGCACTCAAATGCGGTGGTGAACCTGGTCCGAACCTATGCGCAGCTTGCCCAGCAAGGCGGAGGCGATCTGGTTGAGGGGCAGCACCTCGTCGGCCGCACCATGGGCGATGGCCTCGCGCGGCATGCCGAAGACGATGCAGCTGGCTTCGTCCTGCACGAAGTTGTAGCTGCCCGCATCGCGCATTTCACGCATGGCGACCGCGCCATCGGCACCCATGCCGGTGAGCATGATGCCGTAGGCGTTGCGGCCCGCACAGGCCGCCACCGACTTGAAAAGCACCTCGACCGAAGGCTTGTGGCGATTCACGGGCGGGCTGTCATCCACCACGGCGACATAGTTGGCACCGCTGCGCTGCACGGAGAAATGCTTGCCGCCCGGTGCGATGTAGGCGTGGCCGGGCAGCAGCCGCTCGCCCTGCTGTGCTTCCTTCACGGTCATCTGGCACAGGCTGTTGAGCCGGGCCGCGAAGCTGGTGGTGAAGCCCGGCGGCATGTGCTGGGTGATGACGATGGCCGGGCAGTCGGCCGGCAGATGGGTGAGCACTTCACGGATGGCCTCGGTGCCGCCGGTGGAGGCACCGATGGCAATCAGTTTTTCCGTGGACAGCCGCCCCAGCAGCGACGCCGGTGCAGCCTGGCGCGGCGCGCTCATGCCCGCCGAAGCGGAGACCGGCGCCACCGCGCTGCCGGTGGCGGGAGCCGCACTGCGCGGAGCGACCGGCAGGCGCCGGACCTGGGCCACGGCAGCAACGCGGATCTTGTCAACGATCTGCGCGGCCAGCTCCTGCAGGCCGTTGGACACGCCCACGCGCGGCTTGGCCACGAAGTCGATGGCGCCCAGCTCCAGCGCGCGCATGGTGACCTCGGCGCCGCGCTCGGTCAGCGTGGAGATCATGACCACCGGCATGGGGCGCAGCCGCATGAGCCGGCCCAGGAAGTCGATGCCATCCATGCGGGGCATTTCCACATCGAGCGTGATCACGTCGGGATTCATCTCGCGGATCATCTCGCGTGCGATCAGCGGATCGTTGGCCGAGCCGATGCATTCCATGTCGTGCTGGCGATTGATGATCTCGGACAGCAGACTGCGCACCAGCGCAGAGTCGTCCACCACGATCACCCTGATTTTCCTGTCCATTCCTTTGAACCTTCCTCAAAACAGGTCGACCGAGCCGCCTGCCGTATTGCGTGCCACGACGGCTGCATTGCCGCGCGTGAATTCCTGCTGTACCAGCTCCTCCGGATGGGCATGTGCCAGGCGCTTGACCATGGCCTTGCCGCTGGCGGGGAAGAACACCACCTTGCGCGGGTAGATGTCCAGCACATCCTCCGAGACGATGGGGATGCGTTCGGTCTGCAGGTACTGCGTGACGAAGGCGGTATTGCGTTCGCCCACGTTCATGGTGGTGAAGTTGTGCATCACCTGCCCGCCGCCGAAGATCTTGGCCTGCAAAGACTCGCGCCGTGCGCCGAGCTTGAGCATTTCGTTGATCAGCAATTCCATGGCGTACGAGCCGTAGCGGCCCGACGCATCGGCGGAGTCGCCGTCGGGCAGCATGAAATGGTTCATACCGCCCACGCGCATGGTGCGGTCCCAGATGCAGGCCGAGATGCACGAGCCCAGCACGGTGACCAGGATCACGTCCTCGTTGGAGACGAAGTATTCGCCCGGCAGCACCTTGACGGCGTTGTGCTGGAAATGCGGGTCGTAGTAGAAGAACGACGCCTCGCCGGGGTAGCGCTGCTGGCGCTTGAGCTGCTCCAGCGAGGAGCGCGGCACCGGGTCGCCCGGCGCCGGGTAGTCCGCAGCGGTATAGCTGTTGATGCGCGGCGTGCGGCGGCGCTCCGAAGGCGGCGGGGGCGGTGCGAAGGCGGAGCGGTCTCCGATCATGGGAAGACCCCCTTGTGTGCGGCAGGACCTGCGTCAGCGGCGCTCATAGACCGTCTTCCCCTTGAGCGTGAACAGATCGCGCGAGTCGCTGAAGTTCTCGGCATGTCCGACGAACAGCAGGCCCCCGGGCTTCATGACGCGGTGGATGCGCTCCAGCACGCGGCGCTGCGTGGCCGCATCGAAGTAGATCATCACGTTGCGGCAGAAGACCACGTCGAAGGGATCGCGGAACGGCCAATCGTCACGGATCAGATTGACGTTGAGAAACTCCACCAGACGGCGCAGCTCGGGCTTGACGCGCACCAGGCCCGCATTGCCGGCCTTGCCCCGCAGGAAGAAGCGGTGCAGGCGCTCGGCGCTCATGCCCTTGATGCTTTCGGCGCGATAGACACCGGCCGACGCCGTGTCCAGCACACGCGAGTCGATGTCGCTGGCCTGCAACTGGAAGCTGGGCGTGGCGCCCAGCACTTCCAGGGCCGTCATGACGATGGAGTAAGGCTCTTCCCCGGTCGAGGCCGCGTTGCACCAGACCTTCCAGGCCGTGCCGGCCGGCTTGCTGCGCAGATGCTGGGCAAAGATCTCGAAATGGTGCTGCTCGCGAAAGAACGCGGTGAGATTGGTGGTCAGCGCGTTCACGAACTCCTGCCACTCCACGCCATCGGACTGGGACTCCAGCCAGTCCAGGTAGGTGGCAAAGCTGTCGTAGCCCGTCTCGCGCAGGCGCCGCGACAGGCGGCTGTAGACCATGGCGTGCTTGCCATCGTGCAGGCTGATGCCGGCACGCTGGTAGATCAGCGCCTGCACGCGGGCGAAGTCCCGCGACGACCATTCGAATTCGCGCCCCTGGGCCAGGGGCCCGTTGGCTGCCCCGTCGTCGGCGACGGGGCGCGCGGCCAGTGCCGCATTGGAAGAACCGGATCGCATGAGGGCGCTCAGTGCAAGAACGGGTCTCAGTCGGCCGAAGCGACCAGGCCCATGTCCACGTTGTTCATGAGCTTTTCGATGTCCAGCAGGATGAGCATGCGCTCGCCCACCGAACCCAGGCCCAGGATGCAGCCGCTGTCGATGGCGCTTTCGATGTCCGGCGCGGGGCGCACGGCTTCGGGAGCCAGCTCCATCACGTCGCTGACCGAGTCCACCACGATGCCCACCACGCGGTTGCGCAGGTTCAGGATGATGACGACGGTGAAGCTGTTGTATTCGACCTGGGAGCAGTTGAACTTCAGGCGCATGTCCACGATGGGCACGATGGTGCCGCGCAGATTCACCACGCCCTTGATGAACTCCGGCGCATTGGCGATGCGCGTGGGCGGCTCGTAGCCGCGGATTTCCTGCACCTTCAGAATGTCGATGCCGTATTCCTCCTGGTCCAGGCGGAAGGTCAGGTACTCGCGCGCGCCGGTGGCGACGCCTGCAGTCTTAGCGATCACGCTCATTGCTCAGCTCCTCAACTGTCGGGCCCGCGCCGTGGTGGCGAAAGCCATGGTTTTTGGCGGCGCGCAGGCTCTGCCTGCGGCTCCGTCGTTTGTCGTCAGGTATCCCTGTCCCATTCAGTGGCGCGCGCGGCGCACCAGCGCACCCGTGTCCAGAATCAGCGCCACCGTGCCATCGCCCAGGATGGTGGCGCCCGAAACGTTGGGCACCTTGCGATAGTTCGATTCCAGGTTCTTGACCACCACCTGGTGCTGGCCCAGCAGCTCGTCGACCAGCAGGGCCACGCGGCTGCCGTCGGACTCGACCACCACCATGATGTTGCTGGACTGGCTGGTGTCGCTGCGCGGCACACGGAAGGTCTTTTCCAGCGCGAACACGGGCATGTACTCGTCACGCACCTTGACCAGTTGCGTGCCGTTGGCCACGGTGTTGACGTCCTCTTCCTTGACCAGGAAGGACTCGACCACCGAGGACAGCGGCAGGATGTAGACCTCGTCGCTGACGCCCACCGACATGCCGTCCATGATGGCCAGGGTCAGCGGCAGGCGAACGGCCACGCGCATGCCCTTGCCCTGGTTGGACTCGATCTCCACCGAGCCGCCCAGCGCCGCGATGTTGCGCTTGACCACGTCCATGCCCACGCCGCGCCCGGACACGTCGGTCACCACATCGGCCGTGGAGAAGCCCGGCGCGAAGATCAGCTGCCAGACATCCTGATCGGGCATGCTGTCCGAGACATCCATGCCGCGCTCGCGGGCCTTCTTGAGAATCTTCTCGCGGTTCATGCCGCGGCCGTCGTCGCGCACCTCGATGACGATGGAGCCGCCCTGATGGGAGGCTGCCAGCGTCAGCGTGCCATGCTCGGACTTGCCAGCGGCCAGGCGCTCCTCGGGCATTTCGATGCCGTGGTCCACGCTGTTGCGCACCAGATGGGTCAGCGGGTCGGTGATCTTCTCGACCAGGCCCTTGTCCAGTTCGGTGGCTTCGCCCAGCGTGATCAGGTCGATCTTCTTGCCCAGCTTGCCGGCCAGGTCGCGCAGCATGCGCGGGAAGCGGCTGAACACGGTGGACATGGGAATCATGCGGATGGACATCACCGATTCCTGCAGGTCGCGCGTATTGCGGTCCAGATCGGCCAGGCCTGCCAGCAGCTGCTGGTAGGCCGATGCATCCAGCCCGTGGCTGTTTTGCGCCAGCATGGCCTGGGTGATGACCAGCTCGCCCACCAGGTTGATGAGCTGATCGACCTTGGCCACCGACACACGGATGCTGGTCGACTCCATCTGCGCCTGCTGCGCCTGGGCAGCCGTCTTGGCAGCAGGCTTGGCCGCGGCACCGGCCGGCTGGATGGCCAGCGCGCCGTCGGCCTGGGGCATGCCGGGTGCACCGTTGAAGAAGCCGTAGGCCTCTTCGGCGGGCGGAATGGCGACCGAGGCCAGGGCGGCGTCGGGATCGTGCGCGGCATGCTCTTCGGCGACGGGGGCTTCGGCCACCTGCACCGCTTCGGTTGCAGGAGCGGCCCCGGCCGCCTCATCGGCTGCCGTGATGCGAACCTGCTCCTTGGCCACGTGGAAGGCGAACAGATCGAGCAGGTCGTCGTCGGTGGACGAGGTCTGCACGGCAAAGAGGCGGCTTTGCGGCTGATCGCAGGCCAGGTCCTCGATGCGGCCCAGGCCGGGAATGTCGCGGAACAGTTCCTTGATGGCTTCGGCCATCTCCAGACGCTCCAGCGGACCGATCAGGATGTGCAGCGAACGGCCGCCACTGGCGGGTGCCGTTCCGACGGCGCCGCCCGATACGGGTGCGGCAGGCGCGGGCGCCTCGACCGGCGTTGCCACGGGAGCAGGCGCCGGTGCCGGTGCGGCGGCCGGGGCGGCTGTTGCAGGCACGGCACTGCGGCCTTCTGCCAGCATCTCGATGCGCGCCACCAGATCCGTGGTGGACAGGGCCTCGCCCTCGTTGCCGGCCTGGTGGCGTGCCAGCAGGCTGCGGCTGGCATCGGCCGACTCCAGCAGCACGTCGACCATTTCCGGAATCGGTGTGATCTCATGCCGGCGCAGCCGGTCGAGCAGCGACTCCATGCGGTGCGTCAGCTCGGTCACATCGGCAAAGCCGAAGGTGGCCGCGCCGCCCTTGATCGAGTGCGCGCAACGGAAAATGCCGTTGAGCTCCTCGTCGTTGGCCGCCGACAGATCCAGATTCAGCAGCATCTGCTCCATCTGGTCGAGGTTCTCGGCCGCTTCTTCGAAGAAGATTTGATAGAACTGGCTCAGGTCGAAGTCTGCGCCCGCTCCTGCCCCATCCTGGTGTAGATCCGCCATCTTTGGTCCTGCTGTTTCCTGTTGCCCGTACTTATCGGCTCAACGCATTACTTTCTGAATGACTTCGATCAAACGGTTCGGATCGAAGGGCTTGACCAGCCAGCCCGTGGCGCCCGCAGCGCGTCCGGCCTGCTTCATCTGGTCGCTGGATTCGGTGGTGAGAATGAGAATGGGCGTGTTCTGGAACTTCGGGTTTTCGCGCAGCTTGCGCGTCAGGCCGATGCCATCGAGGCGCGGCATGTTCTGGTCGGCCAGCACCAGATCGACTTGTTCGAGCTGGGCCTTTTCGAGCGCATCCACGCCGTCCACGGCCTCCACGACGCGAAATCCCGCTCCTGCGAGGGTGAACGCCACCATCTTTCGCATCGAGGGGGAATCATCAACAGCCAGAATCGATCGCATGTATAGCTCCAACAGACGGGCAATAAAAGGTGGATGGGTGCATGGTCAGCGGTCAGAACAGTTCGACCGAGCCGGCATCCATCTCGCTTTGCGTGACGGGATTGGGCCGGTCGGGTATCGCCGGCAGGCCCAGGGAATCGTCCTCTCCCTCGTCCACACCCATGGTGGCTGCGGCCAACTGGAACGCGCAGCCTTGCAAAATCTTCGTAATATGGGCGATCAGTTGGGAGGACATGTCGTGAAACTGCAACTCGGTCACCGCCAGCCTCAACGTGGACCGGGCGGCATCGAGCTGGGGCAAGGCGGCTAGCGCCTCGCCGGCCAGCTGGCCGTGGGTCTCGTCGAAACGGTCCAGCAGGTTCTGCGTTGCGTGATTGAGAAGGCCTTCCAGGCGCTGCAGATCGCGCATCGCCACCAGCAAGGCATCCTGCAGGTCTGCGGCCACCATGACGGGCATGGGGACGGCAGGCTCGCCCGAAGGCTTGTGCATTGACTGCATTGTTACTCCACCACCAGCGTTTCAGCCCAACGTGCGCCGTGCCTTGCAGCACGGCCAACCCTTGTCAATCGTTCACGGGAATGCCGCGCATCCCTTGGTGTACACGACCATTTGCATTTATGTTCCAAAATGTATCTCATGATAGCGCCCCCGGGGATGCCAGACCACCGCACAAGCCCTTGCGCATACTGCACATCGAGGATTCCGCCGCCGACCAGGCGCTGGCGCGGCTGAGCTTGCTGCGCGGCGGGCTGGTCTGCGAGATTGTCGTGGTCGACACGCTCGATGATGCCGCAGCTGCGCTGCACAACCAGGCATTCGACCTCATCCTGGCCGACTACCACCTGCCCGGCTTCACGGCGCTGGATGCCTGGGAGCTGGTTCGCCGCCAGCCCGGGCACCCGCCCTTCGTGCTGCTGTCCGGCGCCATCGGCGAGTCGGCCGCCGTGGATGTGATGCGCGAGGGCATCAGCGACTATCTGCTCAAGGACCACATCACGCGCCTGCCCCATGTGGTCTCGCATGCGCTGGAAGTGCACGAGGCCCGCCTGGCACGCCGGCGCGCGGCGGCCGAGCTGGCGGCGTCCGAGCGGCGCCTGGCCGACCTGACCGAGCACCTGCAGACCTCCACCGAGCGCGAGCGCGCCAGCATCGCCCGCGAGATCCACGATGACATCGGCGGCTCGCTGACCTCGGTGAAGTTCGACGTGGCCTGGATCGCGCGCAATGCGCCCGAGGGCGGGCTGCGCGAGCATGCGCTGGCTGCGCTGGAGATGCTGGAGCACGCGCTGGGCGCCAGCCAGCGCATCATGATGAACCTGCGCCCGCCCGTGCTGGACCAGGGACTGGTGGCCGCCGTCCAGTGGCTGGCCGAGAATTTCGAGCGCCGCACGGGCGTACCCACCCGTGTGCGCAGCAGCCGCGAAAGCATGGACATCGCGCCCGACATCCAGGTGGTGGCCTACCGCACGGCCCAGGAGGCGCTGACCAACGTCGGCAAATATGCCCAGGCGCGCCATGTGGACATCGATCTCTCGGACCGCGAAGGTTTTCTCACGCTGGAGGTGACGGACGACGGCGTGGGCCTGGCCGACGGCGCCCGCGACAAGCCCGAATCCTTCGGCCTGCGCGGTCTGGGCGAGCGCGCGCGCACCGTTCGGGGCTGGCTGGATGTCAGCAGTCAAGCCGGACGCGGAACCTCGGTCATCGTCTCCATTCCGCTGGACGATGGCGGCGCTTGCCCTAATATCCCGGGCAATGAATGCTGAACGCCATGGCGGCGTGACCCTTTTTCCAGGAGGCCGACTTTGATCCACGTGGTGCTGTGCGACGACCATGCGGTGCTGCGCCGGGGCATCCGCGACACCCTGGCCGAGGCAGTGGACATCAGCGTCACCGCAGAAGCAGGCAGCTATGCCGAGCTGCGTGAACAGCTGCGCACCGCCGCCTGCGACGTGCTGCTGCTGGACATCAACATGCCCGGCCGCAGCGGCCTGGAGGCCCTGGCCAGCGTGCGCGAGACCCATCCGCTGATCAAGGTGCTCATGGTCTCCATGTACCCCGAGGACCAGTACGCGCTGCGCTGCCTCAAGGCGGGCGCCCAGGGATATGCCAACAAGGCGGGCGATCCGATGCTGCTGATCGAGGCCGTGCGCACGGTGGCCACGGGCCGCAAGTACCTGACGTCCGAAGTGGCCCAGATGCTGGCCGACAGCCTGGCCCAGCCCGCACCCCAGGTGCCGCATGAAAGCCTGTCCGAGCGCGAGCTGCAGACGCTGATCAAGATCGCGGCCGGGCAGCGGCTGACCGACATTGCCACCGAGCTGATGCTCAGCCCCAAGACCGTCAGCGTCTACCGGGCGCGCGTGCTGGAAAAACTGCAGATGAGCAGCAACGCCGAACTCACGGCCTACGCCATCCACAACCAGCTGATCTGAGGCTTTTGCGGCCGGCAGAGCGGAAAATCTGTTGTTTTTCACAACTGCTTACATTGAGGTGCCAAACACCGCGATGCCGCGCTGCAGCAAGGCGACCAGGGGCTGCTCGAGCAGCGGCAGCGTGGCCATCAATCCCGTCAGGCCCACGGTGAGCGTGACCGGGAAGCCCACGGCATAGATGTTCATCTGCGGTGCCACGCGCGAAATGATGCCCAGCACCAGGTTCACGAACAGCAGCATGGCGACCATGGGCAGGGCGATCCAGAAGGCGCTGGCAAAGACCGCCGCCCCCATCTCGTGCAGCCGCATCTGGTTGATGGCCTGCAGGAAGCTGCCGTCCACAGGAAACGCCTCGTAACTCTTGAGCACGGCCATCAGCACCAGCAGGTGTCCGTTGATGACGATGAACAGCAGCGTGGAAATCTGGACCATGAAGCGCGCCACGGCGCTGAGCTGGGCATTGGTCGTGGGATCGAAGAAGCTGGCGAAGTTCAGGCCCATCTGCAGGCCGACCACCTCGCCCGCCACCTCCACGGCGGCAAACACCAGGCGCACGGCAAAGCCCACGGCCAGTCCCACGCCGACCTGCTGTATCAGCGTCCCCAGCGCCTGCGGCGAGTTGATGCCGATCACGGGCTGATCGCCCAGCACGGGCTGCGCGCACACCGCGACCAAGAAGGCAAGGCCGATCTTCAGCCGCATGGGAATGACGCGCTGCGAGAACACGGGAGCCACGGAAAACATGGCCAGCACGCGCAGAAACGGCCAGAGAACTGGCGACAGCCAGGCCACCAGTTGGGCTTCGCTGAAGGTGATCACGGCGGCGTTTCCTGCGCGCGGCGAAGGGCTCAGCCCACCGCCTGCGGAATGGTCTCTATGGTGCGGCGGATGAAATCCACCAGCGTGCTCAGCATCCACGGACCGGCAATGGCAAACACCAGCACGGCGGAGATGAGCTTGGGCACGAAGGCCAGCGTGGCCTCATGCACCTGGGTCACCGCCTGGAAGACACTGACGGCCAGGCCCACGGCCAGCACCACGCCCAGCACGGGCATGGAGATCATGAGCAGCAAGGTCAGTGCCTCGCGGCCGAAGGTGAGCACGTATTGGGAGGTCATGGAAGGATTTCCAATAAAACGGGACTAGACGGCGAAGCTGGCCGCCAGCGATCCGATGAGCAGGTTCCAGCCATCGGCCAGCACGAAGAGCATGAGCTTGAATGGCAGGGCCACCAGCACGGGCGACAGCATCATCATGCCCAGCGACATCAGGATCGAGGACACGACCATGTCGATGACCAGGAAGGGGATGAAGATCATGAAGCCGATCTGGAACGCCGTCTTCAGCTCGCTGGTCACGAAGGCCGGCACCAGCACGCGCAGCGGCGCGGTCTCTGCGGTGACGCCGGCTTCGAGCTTGGCCAGGCGCGCGAACAGCGCAAAGTCCGACTGGCGCGTCTGCTTGAGCATGAAGTCGCGCATGGGCGCCTCGGCCTTTTCAATGGCCTGCTCGAAGGTCGCAGCATTCGTGGTGTAGGGCACATAGGCCTCCTGGTACACGCGGTCCAGGGTGGGTCCCATGACGAACAGCGTCAGGAACAGCGACAGGCCGATGATCACCTGGTTGGGCGGCGCCGACTGCGTGCCCAGCGCCTGGCGCATCAGCGACAGCACGATGACGATGCGGGTGAAGCCCGTCATCATCAAAAGGATGGCCGGCAGGAACGACAGCGCCGTGAAGAACAGCAGGGTCTGGATGGGCACCGAAAAACTGGTGCCACCGCTGCCCTGGCCGATGACCAGCGGCAGGCTGGCGGGCGCGCCCTGCGCCCAGGAGGCCAGGGGCGTGGCGCAGCACAGCGCCAGCGCCGCGGCGCCGGCGGCCTGGCTCAGCGTGCGCGCCGGGCGCTTGCAGGAATATTCAGACATTCGCACCGTCCGCAGGCAGGCTGCGCGCTTGCGCCATCGCAGCCGAAAAATCAGCAGGGGCCGGGGCCTGCAGCACATGCAGGCACTGGATGCTTTGCGCCGTGACGCCCAGCACCAGCCGCACGGTCTGCGCGCCCTCGCCCACTTCCACCGTCACCACCCGCTGCTGCGGACCCACGCCCACGGCGCCCAGCACCCGCGACTGCAGGCCGGCTGCGCCACGCAGCGCAGCCGTGCGCTGCTGAAAGCGGCGCAGCAGCCAGGGCAGAGCAGCCATGGCCGTGACCAGGGCCACGACCGTGAGCAGGGTCGGCCACAGCGGGCCCATGCCGGAGCTCTCAGCCACGGCTGACACGGCGCAGGCGCTCGGACGGCGTGACCACGTCGGTCAGGCGGATACCGAACTTGTCGTTGACCACCACCACCTCGCCCTGGGCGATCAGGTAGCCGTTGACCAGCACGTCCATGGGCTCGCCGGCCAGTGCGTCGAGTTCGACCACCGAGCCCTGGGCCAGCTGCAGGATGTACTTGATCGGCACCTTGGTGCGGCCCAGTTCCACCGACAGCTGCACCGGGATGTCCAGCACCATGTTGATGTCGTTGACCGGCACGTCGCCGCCACCGGCGTAGGGGCGCACGGGCTCGCCCGTCAGCGGGCCGCCCTGTTCCGCCTCCAGCTTGGCGTCGCGCTCGCGCTGCTCGTCCAATGCCTCTGCCCATCCCGAGAACGGATCGTCGCCAGCGGGCTTTTGCGTGTCTTCAGTTGCCATTGTTTTCTCCCATCCAGCCAGCATCGGCACCGCGCAGGCAGTGCTCGACACGGATTGCATACTTGTCGTTGTGAGTGCCGTACTGGCACTCGAAAATCGGAACGCCGCCGATGGAGGCGCGGATCAGCGGCTCGCGGTCGAGTTCGATGAAATCGCCGGGGCGCATGGCCAGCAGCTGCTCCACCGTGGCGTCGGCGCGCGCCAGTTCGGCCACCAGGGTCACCTCGGCGGCCTGGATTTCGCGCTTGAGCACCTTGACCCAGCGGCGGTCCACTTCAATGGAGTCGCCCTGCGTGGAGGAGTACAGGACATCACGGATGGGCTCCAGCGTCGCATAGGGCATGCAGATGTGGATGGAGCCCGAGATGTCACCGATCTCCAGCTGGAAGGCCGTGGACACGACGATTTCGCTGGGGGTGGCAATGTTGGCGAACTGCGGCTGCATCTCCGAGCGCTGGTAGCCCAGCTCCAGCGGATAGATGCCGTGCCAGGCCTTCTTGTATTCCTCGCAGATCACGTTGACCAGGCGGTTGATCACGCGCTGCTCGGTGTGCGAGAAATCCCGCCCTTCGATGCGTGTCTGCAGCCGGCCCGTGCCGCCGTACAGCGTGTCGATGACGCCGAACACCAGCGAGGGATCGCAGACCACCAGGCCGCTGCCGCGCAGCGGGCGGATGGCGACGATGTTGAAGTTGGTGGGCACCACCAGCTCGCGCAGGAAGGCGCTGTAGCGCTGCACCGACACCGTGCCCACCGACACCTCGGGGCTGCGGCGGATGAAGTTGAACAGGCCGATGCGGAAGTTGCGGGCAAAGCGCTCGTTGACGATCTCCATCGTCGGCATGCGCCCGCGCACGATGCGCTCCTGGCTGGAGATGTCGTACTGGCGGATGATGCCCGCCTCGACCTCCTCGGTCGTGGATTTCTGGCTCTCGCCGGTCACGCCCTCCAAAAGGGCATCGACTTCTTCCTGGGAGAGAAACGAATCGCTCATGGCGCCTTGCCTCCCCGGTTACTGAATGATGAAGCTGGAGAACAGCACGCGGCGCACGGGGTTCTTGCCAGGGGAGCGGCGGCGCTCGCCATCTTCGTCCTCTGCATCCTCGTCGCGGCTGCGCTTCTTGGCCTTGGCCTGGTTGCCGTAGCCCAGCGGTGCGGACACTTCGTTGAGCACGTCGGCAGCCAGGCGTTCCTTGCCGTCGCGCTCCAGCAACTCCTCGGCCGTGCGCTGGGACACCAGCATCAGGATGCCGTTGCGGATGCTGGGCAGGTACTGCTTGACCGTAGTGGCCGTCTTCTCGTCGGCCAGCTCCAGCGTGATGCCGATCTGCACGAAGCGGTCGCCGCCCGGGTCGGACAGATTGACCACCAGGCTGTCCAGCGGCAGGAAGGTGGGAACCGTGACGGCCGCCTTGCTGGAGCCGCCCTCCTCCTCATCGGCATTGCTGTGCCGCTTGGACAGCAGGATGAAGGCAGCGGCCGCGCCTATGGCCAGGACGGCGATGATGACGATCAGCACGATCAGCTTCTTGCCCTTGGCCGGGGCGGGAGCTGCATTGTTGGCGGCATTGGGTGTGGCAGACACTGGAATTCCTCTGGGTGAGCGGGACCGCCACGCGCTCGCGCATCATGCGCAGCGCCATGACGCAGCAGGCCCATGGCAGGAATTATTCGGCGATTGGACCTCGGGCCATGGCCTGAATAAGCGCATGAAACCCCGGTTTCTCGCTGGCTTGATGGCCCCCAAACGCCACAGGCCGGGCAGCTTGTCGCCACCCGGCCTGTTCTGAAAACCCGGAAAACGGCGCATGCGCCGCCCCGCAAGAAGCGCAGGAAGAATCAGACGAACAGATCCACCCCGCCTGCCGCTGCGCGGCCACCAGCCTGTGCGGCACCATTGCCGCCCGTGACGCCGGCGGCATCGACCATGGCGCTCACGCGGCCCTGGCGCGCCTGGGCATCCGCGCCCTGGCGGCCCCCCGCCTCGCCATTGCCGGACTGGCCGCCCGCGTCCACGCTGACGCCGGCCAGTTGCAGGCCCTGGGCCTGCAGCAGCTCGCGCAGCTGGTCGGCACCGTTGCCCAGCCATTCGCGCGCCTGGGATTCGCTGGCGCCAAAGCGCACATGGGCCTCGTTGCCCTGCAGGCTGACCTGCACCTGGATGGCCTTGCCCTCATGCTCGACAGACAGCGAGGCGTTCTGGCTCTTGTTGTGCACCCAGAAGGCCACCTGCTCGGACACCTGCTGCTCGCGCTCGGTGGAGTTGCCCGGCTGTGCCTGGGCATCGGGCTGGGCCAAGGCTGCGCCATTGTGTCCGGCGGCCTGCTGTCCCAGGGACTGGCCGGCGTGGGCCGCGCCCACGGCGGCTGCAACCCCATGCAATCCGTTGGCGGCAGACTCTGCGGAGCCGGTGCCACCTTCGCGGGCCCGCTCGAACAGGCCGCGCCATTCCGCGGGCCGCACCGCCGCCATGCCGTTGAGCGCAATGCCCGACGCCAGGGCCGCGTCCTGCCGCACGCCGGGCGCCAGGGCCTGGGGGGTGTGCTCATGCGTGGCCTGGGCTGCAGATGCCGTGCGCGCTGCGGCGGCCGTCAGCGCCGTATCGGACTGCACGGCGGCCAGCACATCGGCCGCCTGTGTCTGTGCCTGGGCGCCCTGGCGCGCAGCGGTATCGGCGGGCGTGCCGGCTGCAGCGGCATCCACTGCGCCAGCCAGCGCCGCCGTGTTGGCGTTCGCGGCCAGCGCCGCGCCTGCGGCATCGCCCGCTGCAGGTTGCGGCGCCATGAAGGCGGCATGCGCCACCACGCCCTGTTCCTGGCGCAAGGCCAGCATGGCGGCACTGCCCCGGCCAGACAACCAGTCGCCCGCCACGCCCTGCAGCATGTCGCGGTCGCCCTTGCCATCGAGGTGGGCGGTCTGCCCGACCAGGCTGAGCCAGGGCGCCTGGCCGTTGGCGGCCAGCAGCATGGCATCGGCCTGCGCGGAAGTGGCCATATCGGCCGTCTCCGCCTGGGGCTGCAGCGGCAATTGCGTCTGCAGCAGCCCCTGCGCCAGGCCGGACAGGTCAGCCGGATCCTTCAGGCTGCCCTGAATTGCACCCTTGAGGCTGGCCAGTGCGCCGGCCCCCTCATCGCCGAGGACCTGGCCCAGGTCCGGCAGTCCGCCAATGCCATCCATGGCGGCCAGCAGCGAGGAAAAGCCTGCGGCCTGCTCATTGGACGGCGGCTGCGCCGCGCGCGCGGAACGCACGCCCTCCATGGTGCGCTGCATGGCGCTGCGCGCGTCGGCGCGCTGTTCGATCTGGTTGGTGGACATGCGTCAAGCCTCCTGGAATGTCAGCCCGAAGCTGCGGCGGAAAAACTGGATGGCCGCACGTTCGTCGGTTTCCTTTTGCTCGCGGCGCATCTGGCCCAGCGCCAGGTCGCGGCGGCGCACCTCGACCACCTTGCGCAGGCTGCTGACCCGCAGCTCGCAGGCCATCAAGGCCTTTTGCGCGGCCTCCAGGCGGATGGCCAGGTCGGCCAGCACCCGTGTCTGCAGGCCGATGGCGTGCTGCAGGCGGTCCATGAACTGGTATTGGTGGAACATGACTTCGGGCTGCACGGACTGGTTCTGCTGCACGCCCCAGCGTGCCTGCATTTCCTGCACGTAGTGCTGCAGCTGGTCCATCTGCGCCTGCGCAGCCTGCTGCGAGCGCTGACGCTCCTGCACCGCCTGGCGCGCCTCGTCACGCTTGCGCGACGCGGCATCGATGGCCACCATCAAGGCATTCAAGGACGACATACCGGGTTTTCCTCCCTGTGTTCGCTGTTGCGTTATCTCAGTGCCGCGTCACCGCATCACTGACCACCGAGCGCGGCGGCCATGCCCGAGATGCTCTCGTCCATGGAAGCCGACTCGAACATGCTTTGCTGCAGAAAGGCCGCCATGGCCGGCTGCAGCCGTATCGCCTCGTCCATCTGCGGGTCCGAGCCCGCCATGTAGGCGCCGACCTGGACCAGGTCCCGGCCCTTCTGGTAGCGCGAATAGACAGCGCGAAAGCGCCGCGCCAGCTCGAAGTGCTCGCGCGAGACCACGTTGTGCATCACGCGCGAGGCCGATTGCTCGATGTCGATGGCCGGGTAGTGGCCCGACTCGGCCAGCGCCCGCGACAGCACGACGTGGCCGTCCAGAATGGCGCGTGCCGCATCGGCTATCGGGTCCTGCTGGTCGTCGCCCTCGGACAGCACGGTGTAGAAGGCCGTGATCGATCCCACGCCGTTGAGGCCGTTGCCGCTGCGCTCGACCAGGGCCGGCAGCTTGGCAAAGCACGACGGCGGATAGCCCTTGGTGGCCGGTGGCTCGCCAATGGCCAGCGCGATCTCGCGCTGGGCCATGGCATAGCGCGTCAGCGAATCCATGAGCAGCAGCACATGCTGGCCCTTGTCGCGGAAATGCTCGGCAATGGCCGTGGCGTAGGCGGCACCCTGCATGCGCAGCAGCGGCGGCGCATCGGCCGGCGCGGCCACCACCACGGCGCGGCTGCGGTCCTGTGCGCCGAGGATGTCCTCGACGAACTCCTTGACCTCCCGGCCGCGTTCACCGATCAGGCCGACGACGATCACGTCCGCCTGGGTGTAGCGCGCCATCATGCCCAGCAGCACGGACTTGCCCACGCCCGAGCCTGCGAACAGGCCCAGCCGCTGGCCCCGGCCCACGGTGAGCAGGGCGTTGAGCGAGCGCACGCCGGTGTCCAGCGTCTCGCGCACCGGGTCGCGGTCCATGGCGTTGATGGGGTTGCGGTCCAGCAGATCGGCCGTGACGTCGGCCAGCGGCCCGCCATGGTCCAGCGGCTGCCCCTGCGAATCCACGACACGGCCCAGCAGGCCGCTGCCGATGGGCAGGCGCAGCACGCCGGCCGCCATGGACACGGGCTCTTCGGGACCGTCGCCAAAGCGCAGCGGGGCGACAAAGGGTTCGGCCGGCGTCACGATGGCGCCGCTGGACAGCCCCTGGATGTCGCCCGCAGGCATCAGGAACGCACGCTCGCCGGCAAAGCCGACGACTTCGGCCAGCACCGGGTCCTGGCCTGCCTGGCGTATCCAGCACTGCGAGCCCACCGGCACCTGCAGGCCCGTGGCCTCCAGCACCAGGCCGGTCAGGCGCGTGAGCGTGCCGTGGGTTTCCAGCGGAATGTCGCTGTGCAGGCGGGCGCGGGCATTGGACAGCAGCTGCTGCCAGGGCTTGCCTGCATCGGCCAGGGAGGCATCAACCGGCATCGCGTTCTCCGTCATACCAGGTGGAGACCAGGCCCAGCGCGGCCACGGCGCGGCGCCAGCGCTTGTCCATGCCGGCATCGACCTGGGCACCGCCCGATTCCACGCGCACATCGCCCTGGGCCACGCCAGCGTCGCTGATCCACTGCACCTTGGACTGGGCGCCATGCTCGGCGCGCAGCGCCTCGTCCAGCACAGCGAAGTCGGCAGGGTTCAGGCGCACGGTGGCGGCGCGGCCGTCGGAGGCCAGCATGTCCAGCGCCTCGCGCACCACGGGCAGCAGGGCCTGGGGCTGGCTGCGCAGCTCCTGGCGGACCACCTGGCGCGCGATGTCGCAGGCCAGGTTCAGCAATTCCTGCGCCGCATCCGCCTGCAGCTGCTTGAAGCCGGCGTCCAGGCCGGACAGCAGCGCGTCCACGCGCTGCGCCGTCTCTCGGCCCGTGCCGGAGACATAGTCATCCATGTGCTGCTGCCACTGCTGCCGGGCTTCCTGGCGGCCTTGCTCCAGGCCCTCGGCATGGCCTTCGGCGCGTGCCTGCTCCAGCAATTCATGCAGCCGCTCCTCGTCCACGGCGGGGGTGGATGCCGCCGTGCCTGGCGCGTCGGCGTCGACATCCAGCACCATGGAATCGGCGTCCAGCCGGGGCGCATCGGAGCGCCCGGGCAGCGACAGGCTGTGGAAGCCGGACGAGGAAGCGGGTGTGCGCGCCATGCCGGCGCCACCGGGTGCAGCCTGTGCATCGGGGGCGCCCTGAATGTTCGGCAGGCCGGGCAGGCTTTGCAGGCCGCCCATGTGGTCCACGGCACCAAAGCGCCACTGCACCACCTGGCGCTCGTCAATCTCCTCGGAGGGAATGAAGCGCGAATTCATCCCACTAGACATAGCTGTCCTCCGCGCCGCTGCCGATGGTGATCTGGCCTTCTTCGGCCAGACGGCGCACCACCTTCAGGATTTCCTTTTGCTGCGCCTCCACTTCGGACAGGCGCATCGGGCCGCGGCCTTCCAGGTCCTCGCGCAGCGACTCGGCCGCACGCATGGACATGTTGGCCAGGATCTTGTCGCGCACTTCCATCGAACCGCCCTTGAGCGCGATGATCAGCGTCTCGGACACCACTTCGCGCAGCACCAACTGCACCGAGCGGTCGTCCAGTTTGACCAGGTCGTCGAACACGAACATCTTGTCCATGATCTTCTGGGCCAGGTCCGGGTCGTAGTTGCGGATGGTGTCCAGCACGGCCACGTCGGCATTGCCGCCGAGGTTGTTGATCATCTCGGCCGCCGTCTTGACGCCGCCCAGCGAGGTCTTGCGGATCTTGTCGCCGCCGGCCAGCACCTGGAACAGCACTTCGTTGAGGTCCTTGAGCGCGGTCGGCTGAATGCCTTCCAGCGTGGCCACGCGCAGCATGACTTCGCTGCGAAAGCGTTCGGGCAGCTGCATCAGCACGGCAGCAGCCTGCTCGTGCTCCAGGTGAACCAGGATGGCGGCCACGATCTGCGGATGCTCGCCGCGCAGCAGTTCGGCCACCGACAGCGGGTCCATCCATTTCAGGCTTTCGATGCCGGAGACATCGCCGCCCTGCAGGATGCGGTCGATCAGCAGCGCGGCCTTGTCGTCGCCCAGCGCGCGCTTGAGCACCGAGCGCACATAGCCGCTGGCGTCGTCCACCAGCAGGCTTTGCGCGGCCGCGTCATCGGCAAAGCGGTTGATGACGAAGTCCACCTTCTCGCGCGAGACGCCGCGCATGTGCGCAATGGTCTCGCCGAGCTTTTGCACTTCCTTGGGTGTGAGGTGCTTGAACACCTCGGCCGCTTCCTCCTCGCCCAGGGAGACCAGCAAGATGGCGGCGTCGTTCAGGCCTCGTTCGTCCATATCTCAGCAATCCGTGTTTGGCAGGCTCAGGTGGCCTCGCCGTTGATCCAGGTCTTGACGATGTTGGCCACCGCGATCGGGTTCTGCTTGGCCAGTTGGCGCGCCTGCTCCAGGCGCACCTGCTCCTGTGTGGGAGACAGATCGACAGCGGGTCCGGCCAGCGCCGGACGGTCCAGCTGCTCGCCCTCGATGGCATTGAGCTGACCGCCCACGGCAGCCGTCTTGCGGCCCTTGAGCATGGGTCGCACCAGGCCCAGCAGCAAGATGGCGCCGAACAGGGCCAGGCCGATGGGCACGCCCAGGCTGCGGGCCATGTCCAGCACTTCGGGCTGGCGCCACAGCGGCACCTCGGCCGGCGCTTCGTCCTGCACAAAGGGGGTGCTGACCAGGTTGACGGAGTCACCGCGCTCGGCGCTGTAGCCCACGGTCTCACGCACCAGGGTCAGCAGTTGCGCCTGCTGCGCCGCCGTCAGGCCGCGCGCTGCGGCGGCAACGGTGGCGGCATCGGTGGCACCACCGGCTGCATTCGGCGCAGCGGCCGCCACCAGGGGCGCATTGATGACCACGGCAGCCGTCAGGCGCTTGATGCTGCCCGTGCTGCCGCGTGTGTGGCGCACGGTCTTGTCCACTTCGTAGTTGGTGATGGACTCGCGCTTGCTGGCAGAGCGCACGGCGTTCTGTCCATCGGCCGCCTGGGGTGCGGGATTGGCGCCATTGACCGGCGCGGACGCGTTCTGGGGCGGCTGATTGCTGGTGGCGCCGGGGATGCCGGTGGGCTGGGGCGGCTTTTGCTCGCCCGTGCTCTCCACCACCTGCTGGCTGCGCACCACGCCCGCGTCGGAGGACTGGTTGGGGCGGTGCTGCTCCGAGGTCGATTCGGTCTGGCTGAAATCCATCTCGGCCGAGACCTGGGCCTTCACATTGTTCTTGCCGACCACAGGCTCCAGGATATCCAGGATGCGGCGCACGTACTGCTGCTCGATCTGCTGGGTGTAGTTCAGCTGCTGCATGTCCACGGCGTTGGCGTTGCCGTCGGGCGACTGCGACAGCAGCTTGCCCGAATCGTCCAGGATGCTCACGGCCGTGGGCGCCATCTCGGGCACGCTGGAGGCCACCAGGTGCACGATGCCCGCGATCTGCGTGCGGTCCAGCACGCGGCCGGGGTACAGGCTCAGCAGCACCGAGGCCGAAGGCTTTTGCTGCTCGCGGAAAAAGCCGTTCTGATTGGGCAGGGCCAGATGCACGCGTGCGCTTTGCACGGCGGCCAGGGCCTGGATGGAGCGCGTCAGCTCGCCTTCGAGGCCGCGCTGGAAATTCAGGCGTTCCTGGAACTGGGTGATGCCGAACTTGCTGTTTTCCATCAGCTCGAAGCCCGTCACCGAACCCTTGGGCAGGCCCTGGGTGGCCAGCTTCAGGCGCACATCGTGCACGCGGTCGGACGGGATGAGGATGGCGCCGCCGCCTTCCGTGTAGCGGTATGGCACGTTCATCTGCGACAGCTGGGCGACGATGGCGCCACCATCCTTGTCGCTCAGATTGGAGAACAGCACCTTGTAGTCCGGCTGGCGGTAGAACATGGCCGCCGCCCCCACGGCGACAACCAGCAGCACGGCGATCGCGCCCCAACGCAGGCGCTGGCCACGGTCCATGGCCGTCCAGCGCTGCTGCAGGGCAGGCTGGGGGACGGGAGTGGCTTGGGGGACAGGGATTTCAGCGACAGCAGACATCTTGGTTCCAGGTGTTCGAGCCCTGCACACACAGGACCCTAGCGTGCTGTCGATTATTCGAAGTCCGCCGCTTCACATTCGCCCGATAAGCGCGCCGTTTGACCTTCTATTTGCCCGGATGCGAAAACCCTGCCGACCTACGATCTCGTCATCTTGCTAACTCCGATGGAATGTGTCATGGACCTTCGCATCCCCAGTACCACCTCTCCCCTGTACGGCACCCAGCTCCCCAAAGGCGTGGGCGCAGGCGACGCATCGACCAAAGTGGCGGCTGGCGGCTTCAGCCAGGCCCTTCAAGGCGCGCTGCAGTCCGTCAGTTCAGCCCAGAACCACTCCAGCCAGCTGCAGCGTGAAGTGCAGCTGGAGAACCCGGCCGTCAGCCTCGAAGAAACCATGATCGCCATGCAAAAGGCACAGATCGGCTTCCAGGCCACGATGCAGGTGCGCAACCGGCTCGTGCAGGCCTATACCGACGTGATGAACATGCAGGTCTGAGGACGTCCGGCCCCGGCCGGACCCTCTTTGCCCACCCAAACCGCAGACCGCAGACCGCAGACCGCAGACCGCAGACCGAACAGCATTTGCGCGCACCATCGCATGGCTGCGTCTTTCCGGCACGCGCAGGATCCGGCCTTCTTCAAGGCGTTGTTCCGCTTTCGCCGAACCGGGCCTTTGCCCACCCTCCCCATTCCTGGCCGCCCGTCACCGCACGGCCCAAAGCCCCCGTCTTTTTCAGCAAGCGTGACCTCCTCCCGCGCATGGAGGGTCGCCTGCCGATGCGCAGCCCTGCCTGCACCGGCCGGCAGGCGCGTCACGCCGACGCCACCCCGGAAAAGACAAAACCCTCGGGCACGCGTGCCGGAGGGTTGATCAGGACAGGAAAAAAGGAAGAAGGAGGCTGCTTCAGCTGGCCGAGTGGTAGATGCGCGCCTTGCCCGGTCCGGCGTGAGGGTGTCCATACAGGTCACGTCCATACGTGGCTTGGTCCGAAGCCTGGGGAATCAGCGCCGCCGCCTGGTGCTGGGCCACCACCGCCATGCGCGCCAGCTGGTCGCGCTGCATGGCCATCTGCTCGCCCAGAGCCTGGGCGCGCTCGCGCAGCTCCTGCGTCCAGTCGGCCGCGCTGAAGCGGCGGGCCAGTTCGGAAAACGCCGCCATGGCATCGCGCAGCCGGGTACTGGACTGCTCCAGCGCGACCGCATCCTTCGATTGCAGCGAGGCGGACACCATCCGGACCACCGCGTCCAGGGAATCGAGCATCTCGCTGAGAGTCATGGGACAGGCCTTGCTGAAAAAAGAAAGCGCGTGCTCGCGCCGGAAGGAAAAAACCGAGAAAGAACCGAACCCGCGCTCAGACGCGCGAGTGCGAGAGGAATTCCTCGGAGTTGGCCAGCAGCTTGTCGGCCACGGCGTCGGCGTTCACGCGGAAGGTGCCGTTGGCAATGGCTTCGCGGATTTCCTTGACGCGGTTGGCATCGAAGTCGGCGGTGGCACGACCAGTTTGGTCCAGTGCGCGGGCCGAGTTCGAGAACGACACGGGAACACCGGCCGCCTTGGCAGGCTGGGCCTGTGCGGAGGATTCCTCGCTGGCAATGGCGCTGGCTGTCTTGGGCTGCTTGGCGGCGGCCTGGGAGGCAGCGGCGGGCAGTTCCGGTTTTTGACCTATCTTCATCTTGATTCTCCAATCGCCCTGGCGGCGTAAGGCGCTGTGCCTAGCTTTCGACTGCCTGGAACAAAACTTGAGGTTTTTTTACTGCACCAGCACCACGCCCTCGGGATTCACCACCCCGGAGATGAGCCGGCCATTATCCATGCGAACCCGCACGGTCTGGCCTTCGCCGGCGGCAGACATGGCCTTGCCCGACGATGTGACGGAAAAACCACCACCATTGACCAGAACACGCACTTCGGCACCCACCGCGAACAGCGCCGGCGTGCGCAGCATGTTCTGGCGCAGTGCCTGGCCTGCGGCCAGCGGGCGGGAAGCCACCAGGCCCACCCAGTCCTGCTGGTTGGCGTAGACGGCAGCCGAATCCTCGGCCCAGTCCACCTCGGCCTGGACGGCGTCGTCGGCCGACAGCGGGCGGCCCGAAGGCACGCCGTTTTGCAGCACCCAGGCAGGCCCCCAGGCCTTGACCGTGATGGGCAGGAACACATTCCAGGCCACGGCGCCCTGCAGGCAGCGCAGGCCCAGGCGGGTACGGCCCCACAGGCGCGAGCCTGCGGGCAAATAGGGTTCGACCTTGGCGCAGGCGGCCAGACGCAGGCGGGGATCGAGCTGGCCCATCTGCACTTCCATGCGCAGGGGCAGGGCGCCCGCACCGGCCATGCCCTGCTGCAGGGCCTCGTCGGCAAAGCGCTGGCCGATCTGGCTGAGCTGGGCCGCGCCATCGGGCGCGTTCTGCGCGAACGCGCTGCCTGCCAGCGATGCTCCAGCGGCGAGCGCAGCGCATGCGGCGGCGCGGGCGAAGGCTCGGGCGGCGGAAGGCGGATGGGCGGTGCTGAAGTTCGACATGGCTGGGGCTCCTGACTTGCTCCGGCACCCCGTCAGGATGGGCGGGATACATGGAGCGATGCCAGCAAATATAGGGCGGGCGCCGTTTTCCGAAGCGCCGAACTGCGCAGGCAAACGCGCTTTCTTTGCGCTTTAGCGTTCGGGCCCGATTTCCATAATCGACGCATGCCGCAGTCCGTGGGCTGCCGCCATTTCGTCAACCGATCACCGCAAATCCCAGAGGGCGAGGCCGACATGCTCGACAAGATGACTGAACGACTGGACTTCCAGAGCAAGGCGCTGGTGCTGCGCGCCGAGCGCCAGCGTGCAATCGCCAGCAACATCGCCAATGCCGACACCCCTGGCTATGTGGCACGCGACTTCAATTTCCGCGAGGCGCTGACGGCCGTCACCTCCGGCCCCTCGCCCATGACGCTGGCCAGCGTCAGCCAGGGCGGCCACATTCCGCTGCCTGCCGCCGCCTCGGGGCAGAGCGCGCAAAGCCATCTCGGCTACTCGGTGCAGGCCCAGACCAACATGGACAACAACACCGTGGACCTGGACCGCGAACGCGCCAACTTCGTCGACAACGCCGTGCGCTACGAAGCCACGCTGCGCTTTCTGAACGGCCAGGCCAAGACCATGCTGTCGGCCATCCAGGGCCAGTAAGCCGGCGCCACAGACCACAGGAGCTTTCCCATGTCCATGTTCTCCATCTTCAGCATCTCCGGCAGTGCCGTCAGCGCCCAGTCCCAGCGTCTGAACGTCGTGGCCTCGAACCTGGCCAACGTCGATGCCGTGGCCGGCCCCGACGGCAAGGCCTACCAGGCGCGCCAGGTGGTCTTCCAGACCGTGCCCATGGGCGAGGAAGGCTCCTCGGGCGTGCGCGTCAGCGCCATCAGCCAGGACAACACGCCGGGCCGCCGCATCCACGATCCCCAGCACCCGCTGGCCGATGCCGAAGGCTATGTGACGCATTCCAACGTCAGCGCCGTGGACGAGATGGTCAACATGATCTCGGCCTCGCGCTCCTACCAGAACAACGTCGAGGTCATGAACACGACCAAGTCGCTGCTGCTCAAAACCCTGCAGATGGGCCAGTGAGCCCCGTCCGCACCACATTCCAGGAGCCACTCCCATGATCTATGGCGCAGGCAGCGTCGCCAGCACGGCCGACCTCAACAGCAAGAACACCACGAGCAATTCGAACACCGACCCCGCAGCAGCGCAGGACCGCTTCCTGAAGCTGCTGGTCGCGCAGTTGAACAACCAGGATCCCATGAATCCCATGGACAACGCGCAGATGACCTCGCAGATGGCGCAGATCAACACCGTCACCGGCATCCAGCAGTTGAACAAGACCATGGAAAGCATGGCCGGCCAGTTCACGGCCATGCAGGTGCTGCAGGGCACGCAGATGATCGGCCGCACCGTGCTGACCGAGGGCAACACCCTGGGCGTGGGCAAGGAAAAGTCCTATACGGCGGCCTTCGACCTCGAAGGCCCGGCCGCCGATGTCAAGGTGCAGATCACCACGGCCGGCGGCGAGCTGGTGGACACCGTCGAGCTGGGCAGCGGCACCGCGGGCCGCAACTACTTCACCTGGGACGGCAGCAAGTACACGGGCGATGCCAGCCAGCTGCGCTACACGGTGCAGGCCACGAATGCCGACAAGGCCGTGGCCTCGACCACGCTGTCGCCCCACGCGGTGCTTGCCACGGGCACCACCGACGGCAAGCTGACGCTGGAGCTGGACGACGGCACCAACGTCGCCTACACCTCCGTCAAGGCCGTGTACTGAACACCGCACCAAACACCCCAAACCATCGCAGGAGCACACCATGGGATTCCAACAAGGCCTCTCGGGTCTGAACGCCGCCAGCAAGAACCTGGACGTGATCGGCCACAACATCGCCAACGCCAACACCACGGGCTTCAAGTCCTCGCGCGCCGAGTTCGCCGAGGCCGTGGCCAGCGCCGTCGGCTCGGCCAGCGGCCAGAACAGCGGCATCGGCGTCAATGTGGCCGCCGTGACCCAGCAGTTCCGCCAGGGTCCGATCACCACCACGGGCAACAACCTGGACGTGGCCATCAACGGCAACGGCTTCTTCGTCGTGCGCCAGCCCGACGGCAGCACGGCCTATACGCGCGCCGGCAACTTCGGCCTGGACAAGCAGGGCAACCTCAAGACCGTGCAGGGCGACAACGTCATGGGCTACCCCGTGGACGCCACCACGGGAAAGGTGCTGGCCGGCGGCCAGCCCGTGCCCATGGTCTTCCCCTCGGGCCAGCCGATCGCGGCCAAGACCACGACCAAGATCGACGTGAATCTCAACCTCGATGCCCGTGCCACCGTGGCTGCAGGCGATGCCACCAAAACGCCACCGATCCCGGCCACTCCTCGCGCCACCTATGGCACATCGGTCAATGTCTATGACAGCCAAGGCGTGGCCACACCTGTGCAGATGTACTTCGAGAAGGACGCGACCGCCAATACCTGGAAGGTCTATGACGGCCTTGATGACCCTACGGCAAACCCGCCCAAGACAGCGACCTTGCTGGCAACACTGACCTTTGACGCTGCAGGCAAGCTCAAGACAGTCGCTCCCAGCCCTGCGGTTGCCTCCATCCAGACCAACAATCCCAATTCGCCAACCCCGGGCTCCGTCAGTGTGACGCTGGACTTTTCCAATGTCTCCCAGTTCGGCACCAAGTTCGCGGTCAGCAGCCTCAAGCAGGACGGCTATACCGCTGGCGCGCTCACCGGCATCAACGTCGGCAACGATGGCTCCATCGTGGCCACCTACTCCAACGGTGTGACGCGCACCGAAGGCCAACTCGCCCTGGCCGCCTTCACCAATACCCAGGGACTGGGTGCCGTGGGCGACAACAAGTGGGTGGAGACCGCCGATTCGGGCCCGGCGCTGAACGGCACGGCCGAGTCCGGCACCTTCGGCTCGCTGCGTTCGGGCGCGCTGGAGGACTCCAACGTGGACCTGACCGCCGAGCTGGTGAACATGATGACCGCGCAGCGCGCCTACCAGGCCAATGCCCAGACCATCAAGACCCAGGACCAGGTCTTCTCGACCCTGGTGAACCTGCGCTGATAGCCAAGAACTGAGTCAGGAGAGCCGGCATGGACCGCATCATCTACACCTCCATGACGGGCGCCAACGCAGCGGCGCAGCGTCAGTCCGTGCTGGCCCACAACCTGGCCAATGCCGGCACCAATGGCTTTCGGGCCGAAATGTCCACCTTCCGCTCCGTGCCCCTGCAGGGCAGCGGCGCGGGCACGCGCGTGTTCGCGCTGGAGGCGACCTCCGGCTACGTGGACACGCCCGGCCCCACCCAGCGCACGGGCCGCGCACTGGACGCCATGGCCATGGGCCGCGCCTGGTTCGCCGTCCAGGGCCTGGACGGCCAGGAAGCCTACACACGCAACGGCGTGTTCGAGGTTTCCCCCGAGGGCCAGCTGGTCAACAGCAACGGCCAGGCCGTGCTGTCGGACGGCGGCGGCCCCATCGACATTCCGCCCGAGTCCACGATTTCCCTGGGCTCCGACGGCACGCTGACCGCCAAGACCGGCAACCAGCTGCCCGTGGCCGTGGGCCGCGTCAAGCTGGCCACGCCGGCCGAGGACGCTGCGCTGGTGCGCGGCAACGACGGCCTGTTCCGCACGGGCAACGGCGAGCCGCTGCCCAACGACGAGAACGCCCGCCTGCTGTCGGGCGCCATCGAAGGCTCGAACGTGAATTCGGTGGAGACCATGGTCGGCATGATTGCCGCCGCCCGCCAGTTCGAGACCCAGATGCGCCTGCTGCAGACCGCAGAAACCAATGACAAGACGGCCAGCCAACTCTTGAGCATGAACGGCTGAAAGCACTGAAAAGGAAAACGCCATGATCAATTCGCTGTTCATCTCCAAGACCGGCATGGAAGCCCAGCAGACCCAGCTGGATGTGATCTCCCACAACCTGGCCAACGTCTCGACCACGGGCTACAAGCGCGCCAGCGCGGTGTTCGAGGATCTGATCTACCAGAACCTGCGCCAGTCGGGCGCCCAGACCACCGAGCAGAACCAGCTGCCCACGGGTCTGCACCTGGGCCTGGGCGTGCGCACGGTGGCCACCTCGCGCAATTTCCTGCAGGGCGCCCTGCAGCAGTCCAACAATGCGCTGGACGTGGCCATCGACGGCAACGGCTTCTTCCAGGTCAACATGCCCGACGGCACCACGGCCTATACCCGCGACGGCTCCTTCCAGGTCGATGCCCAGGGCCAGCTGGTGACTGCCAGCGGCATGCCCATCGCCAACGGCGTCACCATTCCCCAGGGCGCGACCAAGGTGTCTATCAGCCCCGAGGGCGTGGTCAGCGTGACCATGGCCGGCCAGGCCGCGCCCCAGCAGGTGGGCAACATCGCGATGAGCCAGTTCATCAATCCGGCCGGCCTGGAGCCGCGCGGCCAGAACCTGTTCACGGAAACCGCTTCCTCGGGCCAGCCCCAGCAGGGCCAGCCCGGTGTCAACGGCATGGGCATGATCAAGCAGGGCTACCTGGAAGGCTCGAACGTGAACGTGGTGCAGGAGCTGGTGACCATGATCCAGACCCAGCGCGCCTATGAAATGAATTCCAAGGCCATCCAGACGTCGGACCAGATGCTGGCCAAGCTGGCGCAGTTGTAATTGATCTCTCCCCCTGAGCGGCTTCGCCGCTTCCCCCTCTCTACTCGCTTCGCGAGGGAGGGGGACGACGCCCTCGCTGCGGGGCGGCCCTTGCTCGGCGTCCCTGACCTGGGCCGCGCCGGTCTCCGGGGTCACGCCACATGCCTATGGCTCGCCAGGTTCATGCGAAGCATGGATCACTGAAACACCGGGAACATCGCCATGACCCAACGAACCTTCTCCCTTTCCGCGACGGGCACGTGCCTGGCGCTGGCGGCAGTCCTGTCGGGCTGCACGACGCTCAATGACCCGCCGCCGGTGGACATGCCGTCCACGGCGCCGCCGGTGCTGCCGCAGCCCGCCCCGGTGGCGGGCAGCCCCACGGGCAGCCTGTTCAACGCGGCCAGCTACCGGCCCGGTTTCGAGAACCGGCGTGCGCGCCTGGTGGGGGACCTTGTGACGGTGCAAATCGTGGAGCGTGTGACGGCCAGCCAGAAGTCGGATTCGGGCCTCAAGCGGTCCAACAAGACCACGGCCGGGATTTCGGCGCTGCCGCTGTTTTCGGGCAATGCGCTGGCCAATCTCAAGGACCGCTCCAACATCGGCTTCAACAACAACAACGACTACACGGGCTCGGGCTCGACGTCCAGCGACAACACGTTCACGGGCGCCATCAGCACGACGGTGGTCGATGTGCTGCCCAACGGCCATCTGGTGATCGCCGGAGAAAAGCAGATCGGCGTGAACCACAACGTGGATGTGCTGCGCTTCACGGGCACGGTGGACCCGCGCACCATGCAGCCCGGCAGCCTGGTCGCATCGACCCAGGTGGCCAACGTGCGCGTGGAATCGCGCAGCCGCGGGCAGGCCGGGGAAGCGCAGTCAATTGGCTGGTTGTCCCGGTTCTTTTTGAACGTTATGCCGTTCTGATTCTCCGGAGAATGGACAGCATGAAAGTACTGTCCATGCTCCTGACATTGCGCCAAGCGCAGCGCCCCTTCTGGGTTGCAGCCGCCCTCGGCGCCAGCATGCTGACCCTGCCGGCGCATGCAACACGCATCAAGGAGGTCGCTGCCATCCAGGGCGTGCGCAGCAACCAGTTGACCGGCTACGGCCTGGTGGTCGGCCTCGACGGCACGGGCGACCAGACCACCCAGATGCCCTACACCAAGCAGGCCCTGGCCAACTACCTGGAGCAGATGGGCATCTCGCTGCCCGCCACAGGCAACGCGGGCCAGCTGCAGCTCAAGAACGTGGCGGCCGTGATCGTCACCGCCGAGCTGCCGGCCTTTGCCCAGCCAGGCCAGACCATCGACGTGGTCGTCTCCTCCGTGGGCAATGCCAAGTCGCTCAAGGGCGGCACCCTGGTGACCACGCCGCTGCGCGGTGCCGACGGCGAGATCTACGCGCTGGCCCAGGGCAACCTCGTGGTCGGCGGCGCCGGCGCCTCGGCCGGCGGCTCCAAGGTACAGATCAACCACCTGAGCGCGGGCCGCGTGCCGCAGGGCGCCCAGGTCGAACGCGCCGTTCCCACCCCGATCAACGAAGGCGACAGCATCACGCTGGGCCTGAACGCCACCGACTTCCAGACCGCCGACAAGGTGGTGCGCGCCATCAACCAGCGCATGGGCCAGGGCGTGGCGCAGGCGCTGGATGGGCGCACCGTGCGCGTATCCGCGCCCCAGGACCCGGGATCGCGCGTGCGCATGATTGCCGAGATCCAGGAGATGCCGATCGAGACCTCCAAGCCCTCGGCCAAGGTCGTGATCAACGCACGCACGGGCTCCATCGTGCTCAACCAGGCCGTGACCCTGGGCCCCTGCGCCATCGCCCACGGCAACCTGGCCATCACCATCAGCACCACGCCGGTGATCAGCCAGCCCGGCGCCTTCTCGCAGGGCCAGACCGTGGTGGCCCAGAAGTCCGACATCCAGATCAAGCAGGAGCCCGGCAACATCATCAACATGCCCGGCTCCCCGCAGCTCACCGACGTGGTGCGCGCACTCAACACGCTGGGCGCCACGCCCCAGGACCTGCTGGCCATCCTGCAGGCCATCAAGGCCGCAGGCGCTCTCAACGCCGAACTGGAGGTGATATGAGCATCGCACTTCCCAATGGATCGCAGACTGCGGCCAGCAATGCGCTGGCGGCCGACGCCCGGTCCCTCAACGCACTCAAGTTCGCGGCCGGCGAGAACAGCCCGCAGGCCGCGAAGGAAACCGCCAAACAGCTGGAATCGCTGTTCATGCGCGAGATGATCAAGAGCATGCGCGAGGCGACCATGAAGTCCGGCCTGCTCGACAGCGCACAGGGCAACCTCAGCACCGACATGCTGGACCAGCAGCTGTCGGTGGCCATGTCGGGCCAGCCCGGCGGACTGTCGGATGCCATCACGCGCCAGCTGGCCCGTACCATGGGCTCGGAAGCCGCCGAGGATGCCGAGATCTCCGTGCCCTCCACGCTGAGCATGAGCCGCATCGCCTGGCGCAGCACGGCCACCAATGCCAATGGCGCCGCCGGCGGCACCGCAGCCATCGGCGCCTGGAGCGGCAGCCGCAGCAGTGCGGCCCAGTCCGTCAACGCCTACGCGCCCGCGCCCAAGGGCCGCGACAACTTCGTGGCCCACCATGGCGACGCCGCGGCGCGCGTGGCGCAGGAAAGCGGCATTCCGGCCGCCTTCATGCTGGGCCAGGCCGGCCACGAGACCGGCTGGGGCAAGAGCGAGATCAAGAACGCCGATGGCAGCAATGCCCACAACCTCTTCGGCATCAAGGCCGGCAAGGGCTGGACGGGCAAGGTCGCCGAGGTCACGACCACCGAATACATCGACGGCGTGGCGCGCAAGGTCACGGCCAAGTTCCGCGCCTACGGCTCCTACGAGGAGTCCTTCCGCGACTATGCGCGGCTGATCACCAGCAATCCGCGCTACGAGAAAGCCATGGGCAAGACCGACTCGGCCCTGGCCTATGCGACCGAGCTGCAGAAAGCCGGCTACGCCACCGATCCCGAATACGCCAGCAAGCTCAGCCGCGCCATCCAGAGCGCCGTGCAGAGCGCGGCACGCGCACAAGCCTAAACCGAGAACACGCCATGAGCCTTTTGAACGTCGGATCCCGCGCCCTGATGGCGAATCAGATCGCCCTGCAGACCACCGGCCACAACATCGCCAACGTCAACACGGCCGGCTACTCGCGCCAGAGCGTGGCCTTCCAGACCTCGCCGGGCCAGAACATGGGCAGCGGCTACATCGGCAATGGCGTGGATGTGAACACCATCCTGCGCAACTTCAACGAGTTGCTGAACCGCCAGGCGGCCACGGCCAGCGCCGTGTCGGCGGCCGATTCGGCGCGCGCCACCTCGCTGGCGCAGATGCAGGAAGTGTTCAGCGGCGGCAAGACCGGCCTGGGCGCGGCCATCACGGACATGATGAATTCGTTCGGAGATGTGGCCGGCGCGCCCACCGACCCGTCGGCACGCCAGGTGGCGCTCACGCGCATGAACGAGCTGGCGGCGCGCTTTCGCTCGGCATCGGCCCAGCTCGACGAGCTGGACTACAGCGCCAAGCAGCAGATGGGCAACGATGTGACCGTGGTCAACAGCCTGGCTGGCCAGGTGGCCACGCTCAATGCGCAGATCAGCCGCTCCATCGCCTCGGGCCAGACGCCCAACGACCTGCTGGACCAGCGCGACCAGCTGGTGCGCAATATCAACAAGTATGTGCAGACCAGCCAGATCCCCGCGGACGACGGCACCATCAGCCTGTTCGTGGGCGGCAGCCAGCCGCTGGTGCTGGGCTCCAGTTCGGCCCAGCTCACGCTCAAGGAAGCCACGGAGTTTCCGGGCAGCGGCAAGATGGCCCTGTACTTCCAGCAGCCCGGCGGCCAGAGCGTGGAGCTGACGCCCTCCATGCTGGGTGGCGGCGAGATCGCCGGCCTGCTGCAGTTCCAGGGCAGCGACCTGACCGAGGGCCGCAACCTGCTGGGCCGCATGGCACTGGCCATCGGCGACACGCTGAACCAGCAAAACAACCTCGGCCTGACGCTGTCGGGACAAAGCGGCAGCAATCTGTTCAAGCTGTCCATGGTCAGCAACGGCTCGACCACGGGCGCCCAGTGGACAGGTGCCACCACGCCGACAACCACGGTGGTCGATGCCAGCCAGCTCAAGGCCTCCGACTACCAGGTCGTCTTCGGCAGCACGGCCCCAGCGGGCAAGGTCATCCGCCTGTCGGACGGCAAGGTGACGGACTTCACCAGCGTGGCCGATCTCAACTCCAAGGTGATCGACGGCCTGAAATTCGACCTCAAGGCCCCGGGCACCAACGGCAACTCCATCCTGTTCCGCCCCATGGCGGCAGGCGCCCACGACATCCAGGCCGCCGTGCATTCGCCCAACGACCTGGCCGTGGCCAATCCCGTGGCCGCCAGCATCAAGTCGCTGGGCGATGCCACCCTGCAGATGGGCGGGATCCAGGTCAGCGCGGGCTTCGACTTGACCAACTTCGCCGGTGCCGAGGTGTCATTCAGCAAGAACGGCGCCGGGCAGCTGGAGTACACCATCACCCCGGCACCCACAGGCGTACCCGCCACGGGCCTGTACACCTCCGGCCAGGCCATACAGCTGGCACCGGGCCTGCAGGTCAAGATCACCGGCACGCCCGCCATCAACGGAACCAACAGCGACAAGGTCACGCTGGGCAAGGCCACCGATCCGCAATACGGCACGGCCTACCAGCGCGATGCCGGCAATGCCAGCTCCTTCCTGGCGCTGCGCGACAGCAAGCTCTTCGATGGCTCGACCACGCTGAGCGACGGCTTTTCCACCGCCATGGCGCAGGTGGGCACCCGCACACAGAGCGCGCAGTACGCGGCCAAGCTGTCCGAGACCATCGCCAAGAACCTGGAGGCGGACCGCACGGCCGTCTCGGGCGTGAACCTCGACGAAGAGGCCGCCAAGCTGCTGCAGTACCAGCAGTCCTACCAGGCCTCGGCCAAGATGCTGCAGGTCGCGCAAAGCATTTTCGACAGCGTTCTGCAGACCGTGGGCCGCTGATCACAGGACAGGAGCATTCCACCATGAGCATCTCCCGCATTGGCACGGCCAACATGTACGAAAGCACCATCAACAACCTGAACTCGCGCAACACGAGTCTGGTGGACCTGATGGAAAAGACCACTTCCGGCAAGCGCGTGGTGCGCGCCAGCGACGACCCCGTGGCCGCCGCCCAGGCCGAGCGCGCGCTCACGCGCATCTCCCGCTCGGAAAACGACCAGCGTGTGCTGGGCCTGCAGCGCGATGTGATGGCCCAGGGCGAATCCAAGCTGGGCACCGCCCACGACGCGCTCAAGGACTTCCGCGACCTGATCCTGCAGTCCGGCAATGGCTCCTATGACCAGAAGGCGCGCGATGCGCTGGTGCAGCAGCTCGAAAGCATACGCAACCAGGTGCTGAGCTACGCCAATGCCAAGGACTCCAACGGCCTGCCCATCTTCCGCGGACTGGGCAGCAAGGAAGACCCTCTCACCAACGGCAACCCCGGCACCAATTCCCAGCTGCAACCGGGCCAGGCCACGGGCAGCGAAAACGGCCTGCCGCTGGCGCTGGACGGCTTTGCGACCTGGATGAACGTGCCCACGGGCAACGGCGTGTTCGCCGTGACGCGCCAGTCGCCCACGGGCAGCTCGGCCTATGCCGACCTGGGCACGGTGTCGGACCCCAGCGCCATCACGGGCGCCAGCTACACCCTGAATTTCACCAAGGACGCCACGACGGGCGCCCTGAGCTACACCGTCACCTCCGGTGGCACGACCGGCACGGCCGTTCCCTACACGGCCGGAGACACCATCACCGTGGGCGGCATGTCGATGAAGATCTCGGGCAACCTGGCCACGGGCGACAGCTTCACGCTGGGCCCCAGCCAGCGCACCGACCTGTTCAGCGTGCTGGACAACGTGATCGCGGGCGTGAAGAACGGCGCCACCGATGCCGGCGCCATGCAGCAGGCGCTGGGCCGCGGCCTCAACGAACTCGACGCCGGCATGAGCCGCGTCCAGGCCATGCGCAGCTTCGCCGGCGACCAGCTCAACCGCGCCGACCGCCTCGAAGACGACATGAAGAACCAGGCGGACCAGCAGGAAGCAGCGCGCTCGCGGGCCGAAGACATCGATATGATCAAGGCCCTCTCCGATGTGGACATGCAGAAGGTGGGCATGCAGGCGGCCTTGCAGTCATACGCCTCGATCCAGAAACTGTCACTGTTCAACTTCATCAACTGATAACCGCCCGCGCATGCATCCATGGTCCAGTCCGTCCTGAGCTCTCTGACCCTCGGCTATAGGCCGCTCTGGAACCAGGCCCGCCGTCTGGCGGGCGTGCAGCTTTATCTTCACGAGGAGCCCGGCGTCCAGGCCGACGTGGCCCACCTGCTGCGCATACTGCGCGAGACCTGGGGCACGCAGTCGCCGCCGGTGCTGCTGTCGCCCCAATCCCGCCAGGTGCTGTGCGACCTGCTGGAGAACGCCTCCAAGGGAAGCCCCTGGATCGAAGTGCGCGGCGACTGGCTGCAGGACTCCGCCATCTATGACCTGGTGCGCCAGGCCCATGCGCGCGGCCTGATGCTGGTCTGGCGCGGCCCGCTGTCCGACGTGCCCGACGCCCAGGCCGCCCACTGGTTTGCCAGCAGCCTGCTGCACCTGCCGCCCGAAGGCGCCTCGGGCATGCCCAATCAGACCGTGCTTGCGCTGCAGCAGGCCGCGCAGGCCGCCGAAGCGCCGACCAAGCTCCAGGCCCTCAAGCAGGCCGCCAGGCCCGCCCCCACCCTGCCCCCCCTGCAGCTGCTGGGCGGCCAGATGTATGAAGGGCTGGAAAGCCTGGCTCTGGCCGATCTGTGCCTGGACAGCTTCCATGCGGGCGCCATCGCCGGCTGGCCCGTGGCCGATGCATTGCATGCCCAGCGCCATCACCCCGCCCTGCCCAGCCGCGACACCGTGCTTGCGCTGATGCGTGCCGTCGATGCCGAGCAATCGCTGGAAGCCTTCGAGCAGATCCTGGGCGAGGACCCCATCCTGGCCTATCGCTTCATGCTCTACACCAACTCCGCGGCCCTGGGCCTGCGGGGCAATGTGGACTCGCTGCGCCGCGGCCTGGTGATGCTGGGCTACGGCACGCTGCAGCGCTGGCTGTCGGACCAGCTGCCCCACGCCTGCACCGAGCCCAGCCTGATACCCGTGCGCACCGCCATCCGGCTGCGCGCCAGCCTGACCGAACGCCTGATCGAAGCCGGCATCAGCCACGACCTGCAGCGCGAGGTCTATCTGCTGGGCCTGTTCTCGCAGCTGGACCAATTGCTGGGCGAGCCCCTGCCCACCGTGCTGCGCCGCGTACCGCTGTCCGAACGCGTCTTCGACGCGGCCGTGACGCGCACCGGCCCCTACGCGCCGGCCCTGATGATGGCCATTGCGCTGGAATCCGACGATCCCGCACCGATTCGCCAGCTGCGCGAAGACAACGACTTCGAGATCGAGGACGTCAACCGCAACCTGCTGCGCATGCTCAGCGAACTGCAGGTGCAGCCCGCGCCGGCGGCCTGATCGATATACGGCGACCCGCAGCGGCCGAACCTGCGGCCTGATCTGCGGCCGCTGCCATCCGCAGATTCCACCCATGAAAAAACCGCCTGGATCTCAGGCGGTTTTTTCATGTCCGGCAGGAAGCTGCAGATGCAGCTGCCGCCGTCAGGCCATGGCTCAATGCATGGCGTGGGGCTGACCGTCGAACATGTGCTCGAACTGTGCCAGCCAGGGCTCGGCCAGCGTGCGGATCTGGGCATCGTTGCGCAGGATGCGCTGCATGATGCGCGCCTTCTCCTTGCGTTGCTCAGGCGCCAGCGGCTCGTCATGGGACTTGAGCCGCAGCTGCTCGATCAGCACGGCACAGGTGCCTTCGTAGCGCGTCACTCCCTCCCAATCCTTGTTCTGTGCGGCCTGCAGCATCTTGGCGCTGCTGTCTTCTATGGCCCGGTAAAAGTCAATCAATGTCAACTCCATTTCTAGGTCCCGGCAACGGCTGGCGTGTTGGCGATATCACGCCAACCATTGGCAATCGGAGCCAACACGTCCTGCGCGCCTTGCAGCAGCGCTGCGTCGTTGCGCAGATTGGCCAGCGTCAGCTGGGTGATGCTGTAGTCGTAGACGGAAATCAGGTTCTGTGCCAGCTCGCCGCCTTCATCGGGATTGACGGAGGCCTTCAGGCCTTCCTCCAGAATGCGCACGGCCTTGCCGATCTGCACACCCTTCTCGCCGATGTCGCCACGCTGCAAGGCTCCCTTGGCCGCGTTCAGCGCTTTCTCAAGCGCGTCGAACAGCAGCTGGATCAGTTGATGGGGCGATGCGCCGTCCACGGAGGACTGGACGCCGACCTGGGCATAGGCACTTGCAGCACGACGGTTGAGCGATGTGTACATGTTCGTTTCCTTGATGTCTTGTTCTTCGGCTGCAATGCCCGAAAATTTAGAGGCATCGAGCATTGGTTACAGAAAACACGTCCGCCGCTCCGCCCTGCCATCATTTATTCCACTGAGCTACTTGCTGGTTCATGTAAGCGCTCAGCGAGGAATAGCTGCCCATCTTGGCATCCAGGGACGCATATTGCGCACGCAGGCGCTTTTCAAGCGAATCGGCCTGGTCATTGACCCGGTCCTGGGATTTGCCGTTGTCCTTCTTGAGCGCCTGCAAACTCTTGTTCTTGTTGTCGAAGGTTCCTTCGAACTCCAGCGCCTTCTTCGTGAAGTCCTTCATGCGCGCAGCAAGGCCTTGCGTATTCGGCTGCCCATCGGTGCCGGCCGAGGCGAACATCTTGCTCATGGACTCCGGGTCCTTCAGAGCTGCCTCGAACTTGGTCTTGTCACTGGCCGTCGTCCCGAAGGCCAGCTTGCCGCCCTTCTGGATCTGTATGCCCATGTCCGACAGGCGCTTGAGCGTGTCGGATCCGCCATCGACCGTACCCGAGAGCACGCTGCGCAAGCTGTTGGTCATGCCCACCGTGGTGGCATCTCCCTGCAGCACGCCAGCGACCTTGCTCTCGGCGTCGTATTTGGTGGAGCTGCCCAGCGCATCATTGAGCGCGTTGTAGGCATCCATGAAGGCCTGGATCTTCTTCTTCATGCCCTCAGTGTCCGAGGACACCGTCACCGTGACGGGCGCCGTGGTCTGCTGGGTCACCGTGATATTAAGTCCAGGCAGGGTCTGCTTGAATTCGTTGGTTGTCGATTGCACCGTGATGCCGTTGACATTGATCTCGGCGTTCTGGGCGTACTGCGCCACGGAGCCCGAGGTAGCGGCGCCATTGAACGCCAGAGCAGAAAGGCTGGCATCGCCACTGGCGCCCACGGTGAAACCGGCATCCGCACCGGTGCTGCGCGAGCGCAGGACAAGACGTTCGCCCTGGGCGTCCTTGAGCACCGAAGCCACCACGCCGGCGCCCTTGCTGTTGATGGCCTGGACCACGTCCTCCAGCTTGGCGCCCGCCGCGATATCGATATCCAGGGGTGTTCCAGGATTGTTGAATTGGGTTCCGTCCGCGTTCCAGGAGCCCATGGTGATGGTGAGCTTGCCCGCGCCGAACTGTGTGGCCGCAGGCATGATGCCGGTGGCCACCGATTGGCTGCGCGCCAGCTTGCCCACCGAGATCACCGAAGATCCCGGCAGTGCATTGGCGTCCGTCACCGAAACCGCCACGGCCGTATTGGTCGAGGTGGCATTGGCCAAACGCCACGTATCGGCATTGGCCAGCGAAGTGGCCGCGTCCTGAAGCGTGGACATCAGGGACTTGATCTGCCCGAACGTGGATATCTTGGAATCCAGGACAGACGCTTTTTGCTGAAGCGGAACCAGTGCCTGCTTTTGCAGGGCCACCAGTTTGGCGATCATTGTCTCGTCCAGGCCGCTGCCGCTGATGCCAGCTGAGCTCAAGGTGGCCATGACCATCCCTTTCTAAGTGCAGAACACCTCCGCGCCACAGCGCAGAACGCGTCCTTGCGAACACGCACACCAAATGCCCGAAGGCATTCCCCGGTATCTTATCGACCGGTTTCTCCCGAACCTGAGGCTTTTTTTGGCTACGCCCTGCGCAGCCAGGCTCAAAAGCCTCGCAGGCTCCCTCTTACTGGATCAGCTTGAGCACCGACTGGGGCAGCTGGTTGGCCTGGGCCACCATCGCTGTACCAGCCTGCTGCAGGATCTGCGTGCGGCTCAGGTTCGCGGTTTCAGCGGCAAAGTCGGCGTCCATGATGCGCGAGCGTGCCGCCGATGTATTTTCTGCCGCCACCTGCAGGTTCGAGATCACAGCCTCGAAGCGGTTCTGGGCAGCACCAAAAGTGGCGCGTGTATTGTTGACGAGATCCAGCGCAGTATCGATGGCCGCCATTGACAATCGAGCGTCTCCAGCAGTGGAGGTTGGCGTGCTGCCCGTACCCGCCAGGGAGCCCAAGGCACCCACCAAGCTAGGGGGCGTGGTAGCCCCATCCACATTCAGCGCCGCCGCATCGCTGAGATCCACAGCCGAAATGGTGATCTGATTGTCTGCTCCGGTGTTGGCACCGACTTGGAACACCGTCGGACTGGAGCTGTTGAGCAACTGACGGCCATTGAAACTGGTACTGGTGACAATACGGGCAATTTCCTGGGACAGTTGCTTGAACTCCTTGTCCAGCGAACCGCGGTCGGTCGTGCCGTTGGTATCGTTGGCGGCCTGAACTGCCAGTTCACGCATGCGCTGCAGGTTCTCGCTGAGCTTGCCCAGTGCGCCTTCGGCCGTCTGCGCCATGGAAATGCCGTCATTGGCATTGCGCATGGCCACATTCATGCCTCGCACCTGGGCGTTCATGCGCTCGGCAATGGCCAAGCCTGCCGCGTCGTCCTTTGCACTGTTGACACGCAGGCCCGAAGACAGGCGCTGCATGGTGGTGCTCAGCGACGACTGGGACGTGTTGAGATTGCGCTGGGCGTTAAGCGAAACAAGATTGGTGTTGATGATGGATGCCATGGGGCAGCTCCTCGTTAGGCATGAACAATGGCCAACCGTTCGACGACCCCAAGCCGCCAGAACGCCAGAAAGCACGCCAGGACTTCCAGCTCTGCCTATCTGATGCCAATGATTGTGCGGAAAAGCCCTTGCGCCAAAGCGCCGATAAAGCCCATGATCTGGCGCCAATTCGCCCTTCGAACACCCTCCTGGCCAACCCTTTCGCCCAAAAAAAAACACCCCAGGCAGATGCCTGGGGCTTGGAGAATTCCGGCCACCTCCTGCTTGGGAAGGCCACCGGACTCGCACTATCAGCGCAGCAGGGCCAGAACGCCTTGGGGCAGTTGGTTGGCCTGAGCCACCATCGCTGTACCGGCCTGCTGCAGGATCTGCGCACGGCTCAGATTGGCAGTTTCCGACGCAAAGTCGGCATCGGTGATGCGGCTGCGTGCCGACGCGGTGTTTTCAGAAGCCACTTGCAGGTTGGAGATCACTGCATCGAAACGGTTCTGCGAGGCACCAAAGTCAGCGCGCTTGCCGTTGACGGCATCGATGGCGCTGTCCAGGGCAGTGACTGCCGTCAGGGCGGTGGAGGCCGTGGAACCCAGCGTTGCGCCGGCACCTGTACCCTGAGCCACGGTGCCCATGGCAGACGCCAGATCGGACGTGGTGATAGAGATCTGGTTGTCGCTTGCCGTGTTGGAGCCGATCTGGAACTGGAACGTGCCGGCATTGCCACCCGAGCCCGTCAGCAGCTCCTGGCCGTTGAACTTGGTGTTCTTGATCACGCGGGCATTTTCTTCAGCCAGCTGCTTGAATTCCTTGTCCATCGAGGCACGGTCGGCCGTGCCGTTGGTGTCGTTGGCGGCCTGGACTGCCAGTTCACGCATACGCTGCAGGTTCTCACCGATCTTGCCCAGCGCGCCTTCTGCGGTCTGCGACAGGGAGATGCCGTCGTTGGCGTTGCGCACAGCCACGTTCATGCCGCGGACTTGGGCGTTCATGCGTTCAGCGATGGCCAGGCCGGCGGCGTCATCCTTGGCGCTGTTGACGCGCAGGCCGGAAGACAGGCGCTGCATGGTGGTGGACAGCGAGCTTTGCGAGGCACCCAGGTTGCGTTGGGCGTTCAGCGATTGCATGTTGGTGTTGATGGTCATGGCCATGGTGACAGCTCCTAGTGAAATCAATACGTCGCCGCCACGGTGCCCTCGCTTATCGCAAGGCGGGCGGCGGCGGCCCAATCCAACCATCAGCCGTTTTCATATTGATTTGCAACGGCTTTTGGTGGGCTCAGGACTTTTTGTCCCTCTGCTGAGTTGGTTTTCGGAGCTGCCCCGGCGAACTTTAGGGGCGTTGCGAAGATTTTTTGATGCACCCCTCGCACACAGTCCAGAGTCGCCACGTCCCCAAGATGTTTGAGAAGTGGACTGCTCCCGGTCTGGTAGACAAATCCCTGCCTCAGACCGAGGTGCGTTCAAAATGAACCGCTCCGGTGTATTGACCCAGTGAATTCCCTGCTCAGGTGCTAACGTCGAAGGAAACGACAATGAGCACCCTGATGGAAGACGACATCAAGCGCCGGACAGCCAAGCGCAAAACGGCTCTTGTTCTGGACATCATCCAGGGCAAGACCACGATCCTGGAGGCCAGCCGGTCCGTCGATCTGCCCCCTCCGAGGTTGAGCAGTGGGTCGGTGAAGGCAAGCGCGGCATGGAGAACGCCCTGCGCACCAAGTCCCTGGAAGTCAAGGAGCAGTACGAGAAGCAACTACGCGAGTTGCAGGAGGCCTACGGCGAAGCCATGCTGGAGTTGCGTGCCCGAAACAAGCTGGCGTCCCTGCTGGGCAATGAGGACGAGCTGAGGTCGGACAACGGATTGGTGGTCACCAGCCGCAGCGACACGGCCTTGGTCGGGAGCTATGGCCTGCAGCAGGAGTTCATCACCTCCTACAGCCCGGAGCAAAACGGCATGGTCGAGCGCGTGATCAGAACGCTCGAAGACCAATGCGTGCATCGTCACCGGTTCGAAACTCTGCAGCACGCCAGCCGCGTGATCGCAGACTGGATCGACTTCTACAACCACTGGCGTCCTCACCAGGCACTGGCGACGAAGACCCCCGCCGAGACATATGCTTTGGCCGCCTGACCTGTGCAGAAACCGCTGTGTTAATACATCGGTTTCAAGAAGGCCGATTGGTTTAATTTGACACATCTGTCGAGGTATCGCTGGCAGCGAGTTGCCTCCAATCGTTGGCCTCTGCCTCTGCCGGAGGGATGCGCCCAATCGGCATGAGCATTCGGACGTGGTTGCACCAGTACCCCTTGCAGCCCCATTGCACGCCCCATTCGCTCGCCCGTGCAGCGCGCCACCTGAATCTTGGGCGCAATCCGACTCAATGGCGGCCCACACAGCGAGGGGAAGTCGGCTCGACGCTCCTGCACCGTGCGCACGGCGCGCTCGCGGACCTCCGGGGAGAACTTCGGTGACTTGTTCATGGCTCCATCTTCTCAAGCGTTGGAGCCTCCTCAAATCCGGGGCGACTCAATTCGCCTACTGAGAGCAGCCCACCGTTGGGCTCAACGTTTTATCAGCAAGGCATGACCATTCAGGTTGTGAACCATCAACGCGTCAGCGGTATCCCGGATCGTTTCCGAAACGAACTGAGTCACCCCTTCGCAACCAAAAGCTCCATAGTCATCAAAGATGACCACCCCGGAAACGACCACACGCGGCCAGATCTTATCGAACGATTCTTTTGCCGAAGCATAAGTATCGACATCGATATGCGCCAAAGAGATTTTTTCAGGAAGGTCACTCAATGTATCCTCCGGAAAAATCCCCACATGGATGGCACATGAAATTGACAGGCTATCGAACAGCGCGGTTACCTGTTGGGTGCTTGCATCGGAGTGTTCGCCGCCCTCATACAGGGTATCGAACCTGCTGTCGGCCTTGACAACTCCCTCAAAGGTGTCAAACAGATGGGCTGTCTTGAGAGGCATGGCACTGGCCAAAATCGCTGCCGAGCCACCTCGCCACACTCCGACCTCGACCAGATCTCCCTCTATCGAAGCCTGCTGTTTCGCCAAACTATAAAGCTCATAGCAACGATAGATATCAATCAGAGTATGAGCGCGAGCCACTTCGTAGATATTCAAGAACTCAATATCACAAACCCACGGAGAGTAAGTTGCATAAGGAATTACCTGACTATGTGGATAGCCAGGCTTTAGCGTAGAGAACCTGGTTTTCCGGAGAACATTAATTAATTCATTGCGCTCAGTTCTTAAAATTTCGAGAAATTCTGCTGGGTTACGTGCAGTTTGCAAATTTTCATCGGATTTCATTAAAATCTCATCTCAAAAAAAACTCAATGGCATCCACATCAAATACCGGCACATTACATTTCTCCATTACTTCATAGCGCTCTGGAAAATGATTGTCGATAAATATTGCATCTGGCACCACATACAAGGCCTTGGAAGAGCCATCTGTAATATGGATGATTTCATCAAAAAGATTGAGGGAGATTCTTGCCCGTGATAGCGTCTCGGCAACATTTTTCGCATGTCTGGTGATGAGTACCAGCTTCTTGCGCGCTGCGATGCTCTGGTAGATAAATGCTAGAACAGTCGGCACCGCGAACCCATCGATCACCAAGGTTTCGTCAAGATCCACAAAGACCGTCTCATAGCGGAATTCCATCTCGGCCTTAGTCACGATTCTCCGGTCCACCATTTCGACCCAGCGATTCGCAAGCGCCTTTACATCACGCTCAAGATAGTCATGTACGGCCATCAATGGAAGATTTACCCCCTTGGCGCGCTGTGCAACCATGGTTCCAGCCACACGACAGGAAAACTCCAGCAGTTTCCAACATCCTCCCCTATCCTGCTTGAGCTGGAAGAACCACGGCCCTCGAAACTTCAGGGTGGCATTGATATCCCGTGCAATACCCTCGATGCGAGCATCCAAAGGCAGCAATGAACTACGCATGGAAATACCAGCGCGAACTCGCTCCCGTGTACGCGCACCAATCCATACCAGCCGTCCTTTCCTGTCAGTAAAGCAGTCTACCGTCACCTCATCGCCAGGCAGATATTCCATTAGTACAGGGCTCGCCATCTTGGCGAACGCCATCGATGCCTCGGCCAGGTCATGCACCACCTGCACGTCCTGCCCACCCTGACCGCAGTCGGGCTTGATCACGGCAGGCCAGACATCGACCGCGTCAGGGTTGGGGAACACCTTGGGCGACCAGGCACGCGCCGCGAACATTTGATAGGTAGCACTTTTCTTTCTGGCGACAGCTGTCGTTTCCGGAGCACCATTCACAAGAAAGAAATCCATGATCTGGGTTTTCTCAGAAAGATACTCCATCACAGAGTCGTGAGTCGCAAAGACCATATCGATCTTCAGTCGTGTAATCAGCGCCTCGAACTCGGCCTGGAACCCGGGCTCTTTAATGTTAGGGAGCCCTCCGACATAGTTCTCAAAAGTATATCGACCGTGATCGTCCATGGACGATGCACCAAATATTTCCACATGGATTGAATACCTGAGCGCCTGATATATTTCTGTTGCATTTTCGGCGCCACAAGGAAAAACAAGTACCTTTACTTTCTTATTCATGAATTGCCCTCGCTATTTTTTCCATTTCATCGATTCCATAGCGATGATCTACAGGCAGAGGAATAAGACCCTTTACCCATCCTGCCTCGATTGCGTCGGGAGCAACTCTATTCAGCACCTCATTCCAATAGGTGGGAGTGAATATTCTCCGGGCCAAGAGCTTGCCCCTTAGTTTTTGATCAGTACAAAGGAATGGATAGCACAAGGGTGCGTCCACCTGCGTGGGAAGGCTTAGAGCATTGTGACAACCCAGCCAAGCGTGAAGCTGTGCGTAGTTCCTGTTGCGCGCTTCACGAGCACTTTGCTGATCAATCGATGCAAGTAGGCGATGGGTCAGAGAAGACATACGCCTGGGCTCCAGATCGCCAAGGCCAGCCTCTGCCGACAAATAGTCGCCGTAACCGGACTCAGGTTCCCCGGCCAGCCTTTTCAACAGATGGCCCATGCGGGAAAAACTACCCTCATCTTGGTCATGACCTAGAGCCACGCTCAGGTTTGAATAAAGGATCCCACCATCAGGGACTCCAAAGAATTTTCGCGGCGAATAAATGTTCGCCATGCAGCTGGCAGGCTCCTCGAACCATGCTTGCGAGCAATCAATGACCACCCGTTCCACAGGAAAGTGAGCCAGCGTTTTTTGGACCTGTCCGGAGCAGATGCCAAAATAATTGACATAAAGCAACCAATCATTACCCCTTAGCGCCACATCGCCCGCGATGCCGAACTCATTGTCAAGCGGGTAATAAAGTACTTCGATCCCCAATTGGCGCAATGGCGCAATCATCGCATCGCAGATGAAGTATGGCATCCATATGCGACCGGGCCTCGGTCTTGCAGACCGCAGCAAGGCGAAGAAAGCCGCACGCGCCGACTGATAGGCCAGTCCCCCCTGATGACGACCAGCCTCGCGCGAGAATGGCAACTCCAGCTCAAAATATCCGCCGATAGCAGAACCCATTAATATCCCCTCGGCTCCAGCATGCCTACCACCTCTTCGGGGGAGTTGAACATCAACACATCGATGATGGAAAGGCCGGAGTGGAACTCTGTGCCAGCCTGAGAATACTCGCGCATCGGTCCATCCAGGAACAGAAGATCCATGCCTTCGCGAGAAAAATCCGCTTGGGAATACAAATTTCGTCCGCCCGGCAAATTCACGTACACGCTGGCCGCTTCCTGCCTGCAGATATCGAGAACACGAGCCGTACCTCGGAGATTCTGATTACCGTACAACTCGGAGCTGATCTCCACCACCTTGCTGATGGACAGATAATCCGCCACCGCCAGCACACTCTTCTTGGCCAAGGTGGATATATATCCATCATGAGAAAAAACCACCTTTTCGACCAAATCCCTGACAGACGTGTAATATGGTGCTTTTGAGTAGGATGCAGAAATCTGCGCCAGAATTCTTGCTTCCCATGGGATATCACTTTTAATCTTGATGCTATTTATTTTGACGAATGAACTGGCTTCGCTCAGCGGCACCGTGAAGTACCCCACTTTTCCACCCAGCAACAATCTGTTTCTATTAATCCATCCACCTTTTATAAAATTCACATCATCATAAAAGACAAACTTATCAACCGTCTGCAGCAGCCTGAAGTAACCGATGTATGGAAAAAAATAGGGCTGCATGATGGAAAGCTTCATCCCTTACACCCAATCACAACTTGGACTACATGATGAATCTGTTCATTCGTCAACCCCGGATGCATGGGAAGACATATAACCTTTTCGGCCGCCTCGGATGCCACCGGCAAATTAGATTTTTGAGCTGTATGCAACCCACGATACATGGGAAAGTCACTGATCAATGGATAAAAATAGCGGCGCGCGAAAACTCCAGCGCTCTTGAGTCGCTCATAGAGCTCATCCCGGCTTACCGGATAGGCATCATTGACAAGAATAGGAAAATAGGCATAGTTCGCGACCTTTTCCCCGGCATCTGACAGACACTGTATTCCTGGAACACCCTCCAGAAGCTGCCGATACAGTTCATCTATTTCCCTGCGCTTTAGCAAAATGCCATCGATGCGTTTCAACTGCAGAAGGCCCAGCGCAGCATTTATCTCACTCATCTTCCCATTGATGCCTGGTGCCACCACGGTGGTTTCGTTGACAAAGCCGAAGTTCTTGAGATGATCAATACGCTGCTTGGTTTTGGCATCCGGACAGATGATTGCTCCGCCTTCGAAAGTATTGAATACCTTGGTTGCATGGAAGCTCAATACCGATAAATCGCCATGGCGCAAAACACTTCCCTCATCATCGCGTACACCGAAAGCATGCGCGGCGTCATAGATCACGCGTAGGTTGTAGTTATCTGCAATCTTTTGTATCTTATCTACATCGCAAGGGTGTCCATAACAATGGACAGGCATGATGGCTGTCGTCTGAGGCGTGATGGCCGCCTCTATCCTGTCCGGATTCATGTTCAGCGTTCGCGGATCGACATCGACGAAAACCGGCTTGATGCCATTCCACAGCAATGAATGCGCAGTGGCAACAAATGAATACGGTGTCGTTATGACTTCACCGGTTATCCTCAATGCCTGAAGTGCGGTCACAAGCGCCAATGTTCCGTTGGAAAACAAAGCCAAGTGATTTACGCCAAGATATTCGCAAAGTGCCCTTTCAAACTGTTGATGAAAGGGGCCACCATTTGTCAGGATTTTGCTATCCCATATCTTTTCCAAATAAGGAATGAACTCCTCCAGAGGAGGCAACGAAGGCTGGGTGACCGGAATCGGCGTCTCGCATGCTGGAAGCCGATGAATATCGGTATCATCTATACCATTACTGAATATTTCAGCCATAGGTGCAAACGCGCTCTTCGCTGGAGCCAGCACCTCTGATGCTTGTGGAGTACGGATATGCGACATCATGCCTCTATCTCCATTTCGGCCAAGAGCTGATCCAGATCGACACTCGAACTGAGGTTGAGCTTGTCCCCACGCAGCCAGTTCAGCCACATGATGCGATAGGCTTTCTCGAGCTCACGAGTGCGCGCGGGATAGTCCATCCAGGCGCTCGACTGCATGCCTGCGCGAGCGCTGAGGCGTTGCCGCTGCAGGCGCTCGGCATCATCCATGAGCTGCAGGGTTGCCTCCACGTACTCATCAGCATCCTTGGCAACCTCTCCCCCCGATCCAAGTGCGCGAAGCAGTTGCGCAGTGCAACCGTCAACTCCTCGCTCGGCCTCCAGGGTCACGACTGAGAGCCCCATCCACAGTGCATGCCAGGTGGTCGTTCCACCGCATACAGGAAAGGTATCAAGTTGAATGTCGGCAATGTGCCCGATCTCCATGAAACGCTCCAGCGGCTGCTGGTGTAGCACGGAGACACGATCCAGCGGCATGCCAGCGGCCTCCACTCGCGGTTGCATATGGGCTTGGGCGGAATCGGCATCCTGCTCCTTGACCATAATGATGAGCCTCGCATCGGTACGGGCCTGCAGAATGCGGGACCATATGGTCAACATGTCGTCGGTGATCTTTGCGGAACTGTTGAGCGACACCAGAGTGGGATAGCCGCTCCTGAGCATGGGCAGTTCCTCGCACAACGGCGCGTGCGCAGGAGGGATGTAGCAGGCAGAGCATTCGAGCTGGAACAAAGCCTCGGAGTAGTAGGCGGCATGTTCGGGAGGGGCCGTATAGGCATCGACCAGCCGGTAGTCCATGGCCTTCATGCCCAGAGTGTTCATGTAACCGATCCAGGTCAACTGGACGGGAGCGGGCCGGCGCGCAAAAACCTCCAGCCGATGTCCTGCCGTGAATCCCGAAAGATCGACCAAGACATCGATGCCATCATCGCGGATCCGGGTATACATCTGTTCATCCGATAGATCCGCCACCTCATTCCAATGAGGAACGAGAGCACGCATCTGTGCCGTCATTGCATCGCTAAGACTGATGTTTGCATTGGAGTACACATAAACTTCAACGCAGTCAGGATCATGTTGCTCCAGCACCGGGCGCATGAAGAAAGCCACCGAATGCGTGCGGAAGTCGGCCGTGACATAGCCGACCTTGAGCCGCTTGCGCGGGTTGCGGTCACGCACCTGCAACAACGGGGCCTGGCGCGTCATGGGATCGGCGACCCTCCGCCCCCAATCCTGTGCGGAGTGGAGTGTCCTGAGGGGGTCGGTGAAGCTATGCGCATGCAGGTAGGCCCTCATCAACCAATGCGCGGGGATATCCTTGCGGTTCTTGCAGGCTTGATCGATGAGCTCGCACGCCTTGCGCTTCTGGCCAACACTGAAATAGGCCAGGGCCAGCAATCGCTGGGCGTCCGGCATCCGCGGCTCCAGTTGCAGCGCCATCTGCAAGGCTTCGATGGCCCTGGGCCACAGCCCCATCCGGGTATAGACGAAGCCGATATGCAGCCAAACCTGGGAGCTTTGCGCATGACGAATATCCTGCGCGGCCAGGGTCCCAAGCGCACCAAGTGCATCCAGAAACTGAGCGCTCTCGATCATGGACCGCACGCGGTTCAGCTCCTGAGACATGCCCGCAGCAACGGGCAGAGTGTTTTCGAGAGGGAGAAAGGACATTCTGGTGTGGACCTGACAATGAGTTTGCATGGATGCTATCCGAGCCCCCGAAGCCCCAATCACCGCTAAAACATCGAAAAACACGAGCACTTCACTCGTTTGATCGCCCACTCTTTCAAAGTCAAGGCGGGTGCTGCCGACCTCAGGAACCCGAGGCTGGCATGGGATGGCGCAGCCTCAGAGCCCGGGCCTCGTCCAGGTTTCCGAGCTGCTCGTGCATCACGGCCAGATTGTGCGCCGCAAGATAGCTGCCCCGCCCCGCCACCCCGCCATGGGGACCCGCGTCCACCTCTCCGATCTCCAGGCAGCGCTCCCAGGAAGCCTGCGCCATCGAAAGCCAGTGCTCGACTTGCCCATCGAGCTTGGCGATGGCTGCATCCAGCAGGACACCGCCCAGGGCAAAGAAGAAATCCGGCGAGTCCTGCCATTTCGGCATCTGGGCCTGCGCCAGGGCCAGGCCCTCTTCATGGCGGCCCGCCTGCCCCAGGCAATAAAGGTATCTGACGCACAGATCGTGCTCATAGCCGCTCGACACTTCAAGTTGATCCATCGCCACACCATAGTATGCGCACGCTTTGGAAAATTCCTTGTTCAGTTCGCAGTCCACGCCCAGTTGGTAGTTGACGTAGGCATCACGGGGATTCCTGCCCAACTGCTGCTGCAGCAGCCGTTGATTTCGCCCCTGCTTGCGCGACATCTGCTCAGGCAGATATCCGTCATGCCGAATGACCAGCGGCACCAGCACACGTGGTAGATCAGACAAGGGCTGTTCGTGGACGACACCCTGATAGCGCACCCCCCGTGGCAAAAGCCGGGTAATCCGCGAACGGCTCACCGAGCCGGTCACACCCATTTCGTACAGGCTCTGGACGTCGGCAACCCCGAGTTGGCGCTCCATCGTCGGCAATCCTGCCAACCACGCGCCACCCTCAACCAGCCATTCATCGGCGTCGAGAACCAGGTTCCAGTTTGCATCCGCCAGATCGAGGGCCCGGTTGCGGGCCGCGGCGAAATCATCACACCACTCAAAGCGATGCACCTGCGCACCGCAGCTGCGGGCGATCTCCATCGTGCGGTCCACGGAGCCCGTATCCAGCACCAGGACTTCGTCCACGAAGTCTTTGGCGCTGTCAATGCAGCGGGCTATCGAGCGTTCTTCATCGCGCGCGATGATGACAAGAGCAGTCTGGGGCATATGAATGGAAAAGAACGTCGGAGTCAGGTGAAGGCTGGCTACCGCCAGGCCTGCGCGCACGCGGACCTGTCTATTGCCCGGCGGCATCGACACGCACCCACTAATGTCTTGCCTGATGCCCGTCCTGAAGCTGCGATCTGACCAACGAACACCCGGGTTCTCCAGCTTTTCGTTCGAGGCAGGTATGTAGCATGCATGCGTCTGGCCGCATCCCTCCGGGTCTGCCCTACATCCGCAGCCCAAGCTGCCGATCTAACAAACAATCACCCGGCTTTTCTTCCCAACGACGCCACCGCGCGCGCTCACAATCCACTCCCATGCTTGTCATCATCGGATACATCGTCGCCTTCGGTTGCATCTTCGGCACCTATGTGCTGCACGGGGGCAACGTCCAGGTCATTCTCAAGGCACTGCCTTTTGAAATGATCACCATTGGCGGCGGCGCCATCGGCGCCTTCATCGTGTGCAACCAGCCCAAGGTGCTCAAGGCCACGGCCAAGGCCATCCCTGGCGTGATGAAGAGTTCGCGCTACACCAAGGCCCGCTTCATGGAGCTGATGGCCCTGCTGTACGAGATTCTGCAAAAGGCCCGCAAGGAGGGCCTGATGTCCATCGAAGGCGATGTGGAGGCACCCAACGAGTCGCCCATCTTCACCAAGTACCCCGAGCTGCTGGCGGACCACCATGTGGTGGAGTTCCTGACCGACTATCTGCGCATGATGGTGTCGGGCAATCTCAATTCCCACGAGATCGAGTCGCTGATGGACAGCGAGATCGAGGCCCACCACGCCGAGGCCCATGCCCCCGTCAACGCACTGACCCGCCTGGCCGGCGCCCTGCCCGCCTTCGGGATCATTGCCGCCGTGCTCGGTGTGGTGAACACCATGGGCTCGGTGGGCCAGCCTCCTTCGGTGCTGGGCGGCATGATCGCCTCGGCCCTGGTCGGTACCTTCCTGGGCATCTTGCTGGCCTATGCGCTGGTGGAGCCCATGGCCGGCCTGGTGGAGCAGCGCGCCCAGGACGCCGCCAAGGAACTGGAGTGCATCAAGACCACCTTGCTGGCCAGCATGCAGGGCTACAACCCCGCCACCGCCATCGAGTTCGGCCGCAAGGTGCTGTTCTCTACCGAACGCCCCGGTTTCCTGGAACTGGAAACCCACGTCAAGGGCAAGAAGTAATCCTGCACCCAGCAGCGTCAAGCCATGGCAGAGAAAAAGTTACAGCCGATCATCATCAAGCGCGTCAAGAAGACGGCGCATGCGCCCCACGGCGGCGCCTGGAAGATCGCCTACGCCGACTTCGTGACCGCGATGATGGCCTTCTTCCTGCTGATGTGGCTGCTGGGCTCCACGGCCAAGGGCGAGCTGCAGGGCATCGCGGCGTATTTTTCCTCGCCGCTGAAGGTGGCGATGGCCGGCGGCGATGGCGCAGGCAACAGCTCCAGCGTGATTCCCGGCGGCGGCAACGACCTGGCCAAGGTGCACGGCCAGGTACGGCGCTCCGAGGCGGCCGACAGCTCCAACCGGCGCACCAGCGTCGATTCGGGCCGCGCCGATCAGGCCCAGGTGGACTCCAACCGCATCAAGGCACTCAAGGCCAAGGTGGACGCGATGATCACCAGCAATGCGCGCCTGAACGAATTCCGTTCTCAGATCCGCACCGACGTGACGCCCGACGGCCTGCAGATCCAGATCGTGGACGAGCAAAACCGCCCCATGTTCGACAGCGGCAGCGCCCTGGTCAAACCGTATATGCGCGACATCCTGCGCGAGGTGGGCGCGGCGCTGGCAGGCGCGGAAAACCGCATCAGCCTGTCCGGTCACACCGACGCGGCCCCTTACGGCAATGCCGACCGCGGCTACAGCAACTGGGAGCTGTCGGCCGACCGCGCCAACGCCTCGCGCCGCGAGCTGGTGGCCGCCGGCATGCCCCTGAACCAGCTGGCACGCATCACGGGCCTGGCCAGCAGCGACCTGCTGCTGCCCGACGATCCGCGCGCGCCCCAGAACCGGCGCATCACCATCACCGTGCTCACGCAGGAGGCCGAAAAGCGCCTGCTGGGCCACCGTGGGCCCGTGACGCGCAACGCCTTGCCGCCGTCATTGGCCGGCGGCAACGGCGGCACCGCGAATGCAGCCACAGCCGAAGCCACGGCCGGCGAGACCGCCGCGCAGCCCGCTGCCGCCGCGCCCGCAGCCGCAGCCGCCCCTTCGGCGCCCGCGTCACCTGATCGTGTAACAAATTAAGGTTTGAGCCCGATGCTGCCGAAAAGCAGGAAAATTCCCACATTGCGCCAAGAAGGTTTCATATTGTTACCATCGCGGCGGATTCTTACCAGTACCGAGCACCTACCGACCGAAAGGGCCTCACGTGGCTAATGCCCTGCGTTTTTTGATCGTTGACGACTTCTCCACCATGCGGCGCATCGTGCGCAATCTGCTCAAGGAGAGCGGCTTTCCCGAAGCCGATGAAGCCGAAGACGGCGTCGTGGCACTGCACAAGCTGCGCAACAGCAAGTTCGATTTCGTGGTGACGGACATCAACATGCCGAACATGAACGGCTTCCAGCTGCTCACCGAAATCAAGCAGGACGACAAACTCAAGCACCTTCCCGTGCTGATGGTGACGGCCGAGGCCCGCAAGGAGGACATCGTGGCAGCGGCCCAGGGCGGTGCGGCAGGCTACATCGTCAAGCCCTTCACCAAGGCCACGCTGGAAGAGAAAGTCAACCTGATCCTCAAAAAGCTGGGCCTGTAGGGCGCGCGCCATGAGCAACCCGGATGTCCCCGACAGCGTCCACTACAAGGTAGGCGTTCTCACGCGCCAGCTGCATGACTCGCTCAACGAGCTGGGCTATGCGGACCGATTGCGCGGCAGCATGGGAGAGCTGCCGGATGCGCAAAGCCGCCTTTCCTACATTGCGCGGCTGACCGGAGAGGCCGCCGAGAAGGTCCTCAACCGTGTCGAGCTGGCCAAGAGCCAGCAGGACCGGCTGGCCGAGCGCGTGCGCGCCATGCGCGCGCAGCTGATCGAGGATCCCGTGGCGGCCGTGGCCAAGGGCCGGGTGATGAACTTCCTCGAAGAGGTCGAGCAGGACACGCAGCAGGCCGATGAGCACCTCACCGAGATCATGATGTCCCAGGACTTCCACGATCTCACGGGCCAGGTCATCGCCCGCGTGGTGTCGCTGGCCGCCGACCTGGAGGACCAGCTGGTGCAGCTGCTCATCCAGACCTCGCCCAACCCGCAGCAGACGGCGCTGGAGCCGCTGGAAAAGCCCAAGGAGCACCTGGCCGGCCCCGTGGTCGATCCCGAGAAGACACCCGATGTGGTGACTTCACAGTCCCAGGTGGACGATCTGCTGGCCAGCCTGGGGTTCTGACACACCCCGAGGCGCCATGCGCCTTTGCATTTGCATTTGCACGGCAACCCTTCCCGCTGCGGGGCAAGGGTTTGCCGGCATACCGCTGCCTGCCGCACCACACCCCAGACAGCGCATAAGCGCCGCTTGAGCCCTGCTTATCGGGGCTTCGCCCATCCGGCTTGTTCCGACAATGACGCAAATCCTTCCGTCATTGCGCCATGGACTCCAGCCAAGACAAAAACCTGCCAGCCACCGAACGCAAACTGCAGAAAACGCGTTCTGACGGCCAGGGTGCGCGCTCCCGGGACCTGTCCCACCTGGCCATCCTGGGCACGGGCGCGCTGATGATGCTGATGGGCGCCGAGCCCCTGATCCAGCACCTGCGCATGGCGCTGGCCCAGCAACTGGCGTTCGACGCGCACACGGCCAAGACCCCGGCCCTGATGATGGAGCGCATGCTGTCCATGGGCAGCCTGGGCCTGAAGATTTCCCTGGGCGTTGCCGCCGTGACCACGGCCGCGGCCGTGCTGTCGGGCATGCTGGCCGGCGGCTGGATCCTGAGCCTCAAGCCCATACAGCCGCAGTTCAACCGCCTCAACCCACTGTCGGGCCTGACCAATCTGTTTTCCAAGCAGCAGATGGTGACCGTGGCCAAGATGGTGGCGATGACGGCCATCCTCTCCTTCGTGGCCTGGAAGTTCCTGAGCAGCCACATCGCCGAGATCGCCGCCATCTCCTCCCAGCCTTCGGCCATGGCGCTGACCATGACCGGGCAGTGGCTGGCCAGCGGCGTGGCCCTGCTGCTGCTGGTGGTGTTCCTGATGGCCGTGATCGACGTGCCGCTGCAGGCCTACCTGTTCAAGTCGCGCCTGAAGATGAGCCACGAGGAAGTCAAGCAGGAGCACAAGGAGTCCGACGGCAACCCGCAGATCAAGAGCAAGATCCGCCAGAAGCAGCGCGAGATCGCCGACCGCGCCAGCGTCAACGCCGTGCCGCGCGCCGACTTCGTGGTCACCAACCCCACGCACTATGCCGTGGCGCTGCGCTACGACGAAAAGACCATGGCCGCCCCGCAGGTCATCTCCAAGGGCACGGACCTGGTGGCGCTGAAGATCCGCGAGGTCGCGGGCGCCCACAAGATACCGGTGCTCGAATCCCCGATGCTGGCGCGCGCCCTGTACGCGCACGCCGACCTGGACCAGGCCATTCCCGCCGCGCTGTACACGGCGGTGGCCCAGGTCCTGGCCTATGTCTACCGCCTGAAGGCCGCGCTGCGCGGCGAAGGCCCCATGCCTGGCGATCTCGGCGAACCCGCCGTGCCCGCCGAACTCGATCCGCACCAGGGCCGCCGCGCGCCCGCCGCCGCGACCACTGAAGGTACTGCTCCATGACGACGAATCCGCTCCAATCCCTGCAATCGATGTGGTCGGGCGAGAACACCAGGTTCGCCCAGGGCCTGATGGCGCCGCTGCTGGTGGTGGCCATCCTGGCGCTGATGGTGCTGCCGATTCCGCCGTGGCTGCTGGACACGTTCTTCACGCTGAACATCGCCGTGGCGCTGATGGTGATGATGGTGGCGGCCTACATGATCCGGCCGCTGGACTTTGCGGCCTTCCCCTCGGTGCTGCTGCTGACCACGCTGATGCGCCTGTCGCTGAACGTGGCCTCCACCCGCGTGGTGCTGCTGGAAGGCCACACCGGCCCCGGAGCGGCCGGTGCGGTGATCGAGGCCTTCGGCCACTTCCTGATCGGCGGCAACTTCGCGGTCGGCCTGATCGTGTTCGCCATCCTGGTGGTGATCAACTTCGTGGTGATCACCAAGGGTGCCGAGCGTATCGCCGAAGTCTCGGCCCGCTTCACCCTGGACGCCATGCCCGGCAAGCAGATGGCCGTGGATGCCGACCTGAACGCCGGCCTGATCGACGAAAAGGAAGCCAAGCGCCGCCGCGCCGAGGTGCAGGAGGAAGCCAACTTCTTCGGCTCCATGGACGGTGCCAGCAAGTTCGTGCGCGGCGACGCGGTCGCCGGCATCCTGATCCTGGTGATCAACATCATCGGCGGCTTCGCCATCGGCATGATCCAGCACGGCCTGTCGGCCGGCCAGGCCGCCGACAGCTACATCCTGCTGGCCGTGGGCGATGCGCTGGTCGCACAGATCCCCGGCCTGCTGATCTCGGTGGCCGCGGCCATGGTGATCTCGCGCGTGGGCAAGGAAACCGACATGGGCCAGCAGATCGCGCAGCAACTGTTCATGTCGCCCAAGGTGCTGGGCATCACGGCCGGCGTGCTGGGCCTGCTGGGTGTCATTCCGGGCATGCCCCACGTCGTGTTCCTGAGCACGGGCGCACTGCTGGGCTGGCTGGCCTGGATGCTCTCGCGCCGCCAGCAGGAACGCGCCGCCCACCAAACCCAGGCCCCCGCCCCCGTGGCTGCGCCCAGCGACGGCGAAGCCACCTGGGACGACCTGCAGCCCGTGGACCTGCTGGGCCTGGAGCTGGGCTACCGCCTGATCACCCTGGTGGACAAGGGCCGCCAGGGCGACCTGCTGACCCGCATCAAGGGCGTGCGCCGCAAGTTCGCACAGGAAGTGGGCTTTCTGCCCCCGGCCGTGCATGTGCGCGACAACCTGGAGCTCAAGCCCAGTGCCTACCGCATCACCCTGCGCGGCGTGATGGTGGGCGAGGGCGAGGCCTTCCCCGGCATGTTCCTGGCCATCAATCCGGGCGGCATCAGCACCCCGCTGATCGGCACCCAGACCACCGACCCGGCCTTCGGCCTGCCCGCCCACTGGATCGACGAACGCCAGAAGGAAGCGGCACAAATGGCAGGCTTTACCGTGGTTGATTCGGAAACCGTGATGGCCACCCATTTGTCACACTTGATGCAAGTGCATGCCGCCAAGCTGATCAGCCGTACCGAGACGCAGCAGTTGGTGGAGCATGTGGCCAAGCTGGCTCCCAAGTTGATCGAAGAAGTCATTCCGAAAATGGTGTCCATCACGACGTTCCAGAAAGTGCTCCAGCTGCTGCTGGAGGACTCGGTGCACGTCCGCGACATCCGCACCATCATCGAGACGCTGGCCGAGCACTCCTCGACCACCCAGGACCCCGTCGAGCTGGCCCGCCGCGTGCGCATTGCGCTGTCGCCGTCCATCGTCCAGCAGATCTACGGCCCGACCCGCGAGCTGAACGTCATCGCCATCGAGCCCGGACTCGAGCGCCTGCTGGTGCAGGCCCTGTCCAACCCCGGCGCCCCCTCACTGGATCCCGGCGTGGCCGAGATCCTCACCCAGAAGGCGGCCGACATGGCCAACCAGCAAGAAGAGCTGGGCCTGCCTGCCTGCCTGCTGGTCCCCGATTCCATCCGCAACTCCATTGCCCGCCTGGTGCGCCGCGTGGCGCCGCGTCTGCAGGTTCTCGCCCACAGCGAGATCCCCGAGACGCACACCATCCGCATCGGCTCGATTCTTAAAGGTGCATCCGCATGAACATCAAACGCTTCTACGCCCCTACCTCCCGCGAGGCCCTGGCCAAGGCGCGCATGGCTTTCGGAGCGGGCACCCTGATCCTGTCCAACCGCAGCACGCCCGACGGCGTCGAGGTCATGGCCACGGCCGAGGACACGCTGGAGCACAGCAAGGCCGCCGCCAGCAGCACGCCGCTGCAGCAAGCCATCGAACGCCGCTCGGCCGAGGAGACCACGGGCCTGCGTCCCCAGCTGCAGGCCCAGCTGATCCAGGCGCATACGCAGCCGCGCACGGCACAGCAGGCTTCGCCGGCGCCCTCACAGGCGGCTTCGCTGGCAGCCTCGCTGTCGGCAGATGGTGCCGAGCCCGCCGGCCTGCGCCAGAGCGTGCAGGAAGACACCGAGCAACTGGCCATGAGCACCCTGTCCTTCCAGGACTACGTGCGCGAACGCATGCTGCGCCGCCGTCACGAGGCCGGCGTCGACGAGCCCCTGCCCAGCTTTGCCCAGCGCCGCAGCCTGGGCGACGCCCTGCGCGAAGCGCCGGCCGCCGCGCCCATGGCCGCACAGCAGCCGTTCAAGGCACAGCCCGCGCCTTCCGTGGCCCGCCACAATCCGCTGCGCGCCAGCGCCGAGGCGCCGCTGCGCGAGCCCCTGCGCAGCGAACCCGCTCCAGCCATGGCCTCCCAGGCGCTGCGCGATGAGCTGCAGTCCGTGCGCGACCTGATCGAAGAGCGCTTCAACACCCTGACCTGGCTGGGCCAGACGCGCCAGAACCCCATCCACGCCAATCTCACGCACAAGCTGATCCGCGCGGGCTACTCCCCCGTGCTGGCCCGCGCCCTGGTCGAGCACATGCCCCAGGACCTGTCCGCCGGCGACGCCGTGCGCTGGCTGATGCAGGTGCTGGAACGCAATCTGCGCACCGACGCCGGCCAGGAGCCGCTGTACGAGCAAGGCGGCGTCTTCGCCCTGGTGGGCTCCACCGGCGTGGGCAAGACCACGACCACGGCCAAGCTGGCGGCCCTGTGCGCGGCCAAGTACGGCGCCTCCAGCGTCGGCCTGATCACCCTGGACACCTACCGCGTCGGCGCCCACGACCAGCTGCGCTCCTACGGCCGCATGCTGGGCATGGTCGCCCACCTGGCCCATGACCGCGCCGCGCTGCAGGACCTGCTGGGCCTGCTGGCCAACAAGCAGCTGGTGCTGATCGACACCACGGGCGTGGCCCCGCGCGATCCGCGCAAGGACGAAATCCTGGACCTGCTGGACCTGCCCGGCGTGCAAAAGCTGCTGGCCGTGAACGCGGCCGGCCAGGGCGATGCGCTGGACGATGTGATGCAGGCCTTCAAGGCACGCGGCTCCAGCCAGGCCATCCTCACCAAGGTGGACGAGGCCGTGAAGCTGGGCCCCTCGGTGGACACGCTGATCCGCCACCAGATGCAGCTGCGCGGCGTGACCAACGGCCAGCGCGTGCCCGAAGACTGGGAGCGCGCCGATGCGCAGCAGCTGGTCTCCGCCTCCATGCGCGCCTCCACCCGCTCGGCCTTCGATCCCAAGGCGCTGGACCTGGACTTCTTCTTCACCCCGTCCAGCCCCAGCACCATGGACAGCGAGGTCAGCCATGCTTGAGACCTTCCCCCAACTGCACCAGGGCCTGGGCCTGCACGGCCAGCCCGGCGCCGCAGCACCGTCCAGCCTGCGTGTGCTGGCCATGCTGCGCGACACGGCGGCCGACCCTGAAGGCCAGTCCGAGCAATCCCTGCTGTGGCCGGTCTGCGCCAGCCTGCAGCGCCTGGGCATGCCCGTCCTGGTGCTCGATGCCAGCCAGGGCGAGGCGGCCGACGCGCCTGGCCTGGCCCAGCTGCTGCAGCAAAGCGCCTGGCAGGCCCGTACCGGCCTGCACCCCGACCCCCGCCACAGCTCGGTGGCCGTGCTGCCTGCCCGCCAGGGCCTGGAGCTGCTGCCCCTGCAGGCACGGCAAGCCGGCATGACGCCCATGCAATGGCTGCAGCGCCATGTGCGCGGCTATGCCATCGTCATGCTGTATGCCGATGCCGACACGCTGGCCCGCAATCTGCCCGGCCAGGCCGTGCACCCGCTGATGGTGCTGCCCGAACACGGTCCCCGCGTGCTGGGCTGCTACCGCCAGCTCAAGCAGCTGGCCGTGCATGCCGGCCTGCGCTGCCTGCTGGCGCCGCTGCTGCCCGGCGCTAACCCCGTGGATGTGACCAGCTACGATTGGCGCCGCGGACAGACCGGTGCCCGCAGCCAGGCCGAGGATGCGCAACGGCGCCAGTCACAGATCGACGCGCTGCTGCGCTGCGCACAGCGCCATCTGGGCCACGCGCCCGGGCTGCTGCCCGTGCGCCTGCACCATGCACCGGACCTGCAGCGCCTGGCGCTGCAGTTGCTCAACCATGCGGGCAGCGTATTGCCGCATGGCGGCCAGGACCTGGCCGCCGGCTACGCACCGCTGCCTGCATCCCATGCCTGGAGCCACTGACTGCCATGTACACCGCCAAAGGCCAACTCGACCGCGATGCACTGATCCGTCGGCACGTACCCCTGGTACGCCGGATCGCGCTGCACATGATCGCCAAGCTGCCTCCCAATGTGGAGCTTGATGATCTGATACAGGTCGGAATGATCGGCCTGGCCGAAGCCCTGTCCCGCTTCGAGAGCGAGCAGGGCGTGCAATTCGAGACCTTCGCCAGCCAGCGCATCCGCGGCGCCATGCTCGATGAACTGCGCGAGGGCGACTGGATGAGCCGCAGCTCGCGCAAGAGCCAGAAGGACATAGAGCACGCGCTGCACCGCCTGGAGCAGCGCCTGGGACGCACCCCGCTGGAGTCCGAGATCGCCGACGAGCTGGGCATGGACCTGGACGACTACCAGTCGCTGCTGGGCAAGGTGCGCGGCACGCAGCTGGTCTACCTGGAAGACATGTCAGGCGGCGACGAGGGCGAGGACTTCCTCGAACGCCACGTGGCCGACAGCGGCGCCGACCCCTTTGCGCTGCTGCGCGACCACCGCCTGCGCGTGGCCCTGGTCGAAGCCATCAAGGCCCTGCCCGAGCGCGAGCAGTACATCATGGGCATGTACTACGAGCACGACATGAACCTCAAGGAAATCGCCGCCGTGCTGGGCGTGACCGAATCGCGTGTGTGCCAGCTGCACAGCCAGGCAATTGCGCGCCTGCGTACGAAGATGCGGGCGCACTGAAAGCTCCCCCTGAGCCGCTGCGCGGCTTCCCCCTCTCTACCCGCTTCGCGGGGGAGGGGGACGACACCCTCGCGGCGGGGCGGCCCTTGCTCGGTGTCCCTCGCTTTGGGCCTCGTGGGTTTTTTGCGCTGCTGGTCTGATCTATGTTTGCGGGTCGATACAGTCTTCCCCGCCTTCCGCCCCCTCCCCCTCTCCTCTCTCCCATTCCCTTTTCTATGCGCTGCCGCGCATGGCCTGGACTTCGCGTTCGAAGATGCGCCAGAAGGCGGGTTCCTGCGTGGTGGCGAAGTTGATGCGCATGCAGGTGCTGGGCTGGCGGCCGGCGTGGAACATGGAGCCGGGGGCGATGAAGTAGCCGGCGTCCAGCAGGCGCTGGGCCAGGGTTTCGGTGTCCACGCCGGTGTCCACCCAGCCGAACATGCCGGCCGGCTCGGCCGCGAAGCGGGCTCCGGCCTGCTGGGCCAGTGCCACGCTGCGCATGCGGGCCTGGGCCAGGTGCTGGCGCAGGCGCTCGGCATGGCGGCGCAGCTGGCCCTGGTCCATGCAGTGGGCCAGGGCGCGTTCCGTCAGTGCGGGGGTGGTCAGCGTGGACAGCAGCTTGGTGTCCACCAGGCGCTCCACCAGCGCAGGCGGCGGCGCCAGATAGCCAACGCGCCAGTTGGGCGCCAGCAGCTTGGCGAAGCCGCTCACGTAGATGCTGTGGCCCAGGCGGTCCAGCACGGTCATGCGTGCGGCGTGGTCGGGCGCGATCTCGCCATAGGTATCGTCCTCCACCACGTAGAAGCCGAATCGCCGCGCCAGCTGCAGCACCTCGTGGGCGCTGGCCGGCGACAGGCTGTAGCCGGTGGGGTTGTGCAGCACGCTCACGCTGACGTAGAGCTTGGGCGCGCAGCTTTCGCAGTAGCGCTGCATCACGGCCAGGTCCGGCCCGTCGGGGCCGCGCGGCACGGGCAGCACGCGCATGCCCAGCGATGCCAGGCGCGCGAACTCCACGGCCCAGCCGGGCTCCTCCACCATCACCGGATCGCCCGGCTGCAGCAGGGCCCGGCTGACCACGTCCAGTCCATGCGTTGCGCCCATGGTGGTGATGATGTGCTGCGGCGCCGCCGCAATGCCCAGGCGCGCCAGGCGCCGCGACAGCGCCTCGCGCAGGCTGATGTCGCCCAGCGGGTCGCCATAGCCCACGCAGGAGTCGTGCAGGGATTTTCCCGAGCAGGCCTTGCGCATGGCAGCGGCCAGAAAGCCTGCCTCCAGCCATTGGGCCGGCAGCACGCCCGCGCCGGGCTGGGGCCTGCCGCCCACGCTCTGGTGGAACATGCCGCGCACCAGCATGGAGGCATTGATGCGCGTTCCCTTGGGCGCGCCGGTGGCCTCGTCCGCAGGCGCGGCGCGGGCCTGTTCGGACTGCAGCAGCGGTGCGTCCTGCACGAAATCGCGCACGAAAAAGCCGCTTTGCGGCCGCGCCTCGACCAGGCCCTGGGCCTGCAGCAGGTCATAGGCGGCCACCACCGTGTGCGTGCTCACGCCCTGCTGGCGCGCGCATTCGCGCACCGAGGGCAGGCGTGCGCCCGCCGGCAGCAGGCGCATGCGGATGCGCTCTCCCAGGCGTTCGGCCAGCTGGGTGCTCAGGGTCTGCGGCGCCAGCCGCGAAAGGGGAACGGGCATGAGAGGGTCACCAAAACGTCACTGTATCGGGATGGGCGCCGATACAGAACATGCAATTGAGGGTTCAACTGTATTGGTACTGTACAGGTCTTGCACCTATATTGCAGGCATTCGTGCTGCGGAGCAGGCCTGCCGTGCCCTCCTCCCCAACAGCCCCTTGCCGCCTGTATGGAGACCTCCGGGGCCACCGCCTCATGCCACCGTCCGAACTCACCGCCTTGCTGCTGCTCGCCGCTTCCATGAGCTTCAGCCCCGGCCCCAACACCACGCTGTCCACGGCCCTGGCCGCCAACCACGGCCTGCGCCCGGCGCTGCGCTTCGTCCTGGCCGTGCCCGTGGGCTGGTGCTTGCTGCTGGTGCTGAGCACGGCCGGCGTGGGCGCGGCGATCGTGGCGGCACCGCTGCTGCTGTGGCTGGTCAAGGCCGCCGGCATCGGCTACCTGCTGTGGATGGCCTGGCGCCTGAGCCGCAGCGCACAGATGGCGTCACTGCAATCGCAGCAGCAGCTGCAGGTGGGTTTCTGGCAGGGCGTGGGATTGCAATTCGTGAACATCAAGGCCTGGCTGCTGGCCCTGGCCATCGTGGCCGGCTGGCTGGCGGGGCACGACGACCTGAGCGAGCGCCTGTCCGTGGTGCTGCCCGTCATGGCCGCCTATGCCTTCTCCAGCAATCTGCTGTATGCCTGCGTGGGCGCACTGCTGCGCCACTGGCTGGCCCAGGGACGCAGGCTGCTGTGGTTCAACCGTGCCATGGCGGCCATGCTGGCGCTGACGGCGATGTGGATGGTGGCCGCATGAGGGTCTGCCATCCACACCCAAGCAAAGGCCGTACTGGCCTGCCCAGCTATTGAAGGGAGGATGCGCAGACCCTTCACGGCCGCGACAAAATACCCTCATTGCCGGCGCAAGAGCGAAAGCACCATCCGCACTGCGCTCTTCACATGCGGCCGGCCCGTGCCCCACGACGGCATGGCAACCCATACCAGCCCGCCCGCATGGCGGGCACCGCAAAGACCTGGAACTGCTTTTTTTATGACGACCTGGACGCTGGCAGACCGTGCTGCCAAGATGAACCCCTCCGCCATCCGCGAAATCCTCAAGCTCACCGACCGTCCCGGCATCATCAGCATGGCGGGCGGCCTGCCCTCGCCGCTGGCCTTCCCGCTGGACGCGTTCACCCAGGCCTGCCAGACCGTGATGCAGCGCGATGGCGCAGCGGCCCTGCAATACGCCACCAGCGAAGGCTTCGCGCCCCTGCGCCAGGCCGTGGCCGACTTCCTGCCCTGGGAAGTGGACCCCGACCAGGTGCTGATCACCACGGGCTCGCAGCAGGCGCTGGACCTGATCGGCAAGGTCTTCCTGGACCGCGGCAGCCGCATGCTGGTCGAAAAGCCCACCTACCTGGGCGCGCTGCAGGCCTTTGCGCCGCAGGAACCGATTCCCGTGGGCGTGGACAGCGATGACGACGGCATCCTCGTCGAGGACTTCGCCGCCAAGGCCGGCACCGGCGCCGACAAGGCCCGCCTGGCCTACGTGCTGCCCAACTTCCAGAACCCCACCGGCCGCACCATGGCCGAGGCACGCCGCCAGGCCCTGGTGGACAAGGCGCGTGAACTCGACATCCCGCTGATCGAGGACAACCCCTATGGCGACCTGTGGTTCGAGCAGCCCCCTGCCCTGCCGCTGGCCGCGCGCAACCCCGAAGGCGTGATCTACCTGGGCTCGTTTTCCAAGGTGCTGGCCCCGGGCCTGCGCATCGGCTTCCTGGTGGCGCCCAAGTCCGTCTACAACAAGCTGCTGCAGGCCAAGCAGGCGGCCGACCTGCACACGCCCGGCTTCAACCAGCGCGTGGTCTCCGAGGTCATCAAGGACGGCTTCCTGGACCGCCATGTGCCCACCATCCGCGCCATGTACAAGCGCCAGCGCGACGCCATGCTGGCCGCGCTGGAACGCGAGATGGCCGGCCTGGACGTGCAGTGGACCCGTCCCGTGGGCGGCATGTTCCTGTGGGTTCGCCTGCCCAAGGGCATGGATGCGCAAAAGCTGCTGCCCGCCGCCGTGGAACGCGGCACGGCCTTCGTGCCCGGCGCGCCGTTCTACGCGGACGAGCCCCAGGCCAACACGCTGCGCCTGTCGTACGTGACCGTGTCGGCCGAGCAGATCGACAAGGGCATCGCCGCCCTGGCTGCCGCCATCCGCTCCACGATGTAAACCACCCCCTGAGCGGCTAGCGCCGCTTCCCCCTCTCTACTTGCTTCGCAAGGGAGGGGGACGACGCCCTCGGCTAGGCGCCCCCGCCGTGAGGCGGCTCTTGCTCGGCGTCCCTGGTGTTTGGGCCAGTTACCTGCTTGGGCCAGAGGGAAGCCGACACGCAGTCGAACCAAAGTCCGGCTTGCCGTCGGCTTTTCCATCCTCCCTTCCATCTGCCCGTTGCCATGACACCTGCATACGTCTCCCGCCAGCGCCCCTTCATGACCGTGGACGTGTTCACGGCACGGCCCTACCTGGGCAATCCGCTGGCCGTCGTGCTCGACGCCACCGGATTGACCGATGCGCAGATGCAGTCCTTCGCGGCCTGGACCAATCTGTCGGAGACCACCTTCGTGCTGCCGCCCACCGAGGCCGGCCGCGCCGCAGGCGCCGACTACCGCGTGCGCATCTTCACGCCGGGCGGCGAGCTGCCCTTTGCCGGCCATCCCACGCTGGGCAGCTGCCACGCCTGGCTGGCGCAGGGCGGCGTGCCGCAGCAGGCGCAGCGCATCGTGCAGGAATGCGCCAAGGGGCTGATCTCGATTGCGCGCCAGGACGGACGCCTGGCCTTCCAGGCACCGGCCACCGACATCGGCGTCGTGGAGCCGGGCCTGCTGGCCGAGGTGGCTGCCGCGCTGGGCGCGGAGCCCGGCCAGATCCTGCGCGCCGCCTGGCTGGACAACGGCCCGCGCTGGATGGGCGTGCTCTTCGAGCATCCCGATCAGGTGCTGGCGCTGGAGCCCGACCATGCAAGGCTCAAGGCGCTGAACACCAAGGTGGGTGCCTGCGCGCTGTACGAAAGCGCGCAAGATGCACCGGCACTGATCGGCCGCAGCAGCCGCGAGGCACGCGCCTTTGCCACGGGCCAGCGCCCGGCCGGGGCCGATGCGGATGCCGCCCCCAGCCTGGAAGTGCGCGGCTTCGCCAGCCCCGTCGGCGTCACCGAAGACCCCGTCACCGGCAGCCTCAACGCCAGCCTGGCCCTGTGGCTGCGCGGCGAAGGCCTGCTGCGCGCGCCCTACATCGCCAGCCAGGGCTGCTGCGTGGGCCGCGACGGCCGCGTGCATGTCAGCGAGGACGCCCAGGGCGCGCTGTGGATAGGCGGCCATGTGGTGGAGTGCGTGAGCGGCCAGGTGCTGTTGTAGGGCCTGCCGGGCTGCTGGAATCTGTCGCCAAGGCGGCAGCCAGTCGCCCGCAGGACAAACGCCGGCGCCAGCGCTGGCCACAATCCGCGCCATGGGAACCCTCTATCTTGTGCGCCATGGCCAGGCCTCGTTTGGTGCCGAAGACTACGACCAGCTCAGCGAACGCGGCCAGGCGCAATCGCAAAGATTGGGTGCCTACTGGCGAGAGCGCGGCCTGCGCTTCGACGCGGTCTACACGGGCACGCTGCGCCGCCATGCGCAGACGCTGGCCGGCATCGCCGAAGGCCTGGGCAGCCTGCCTGCCGAGCAGCACCGCACCCAGGCGCTTGCGGGCCTCGATGAATACGACAGCGGCGCGCTGCTGCAGGCCATCCACCCAGCGCCCCTGCCCAAGCCCGACACACCCGAGCTGTACCGCCACCACTTCCGGCTGCTGTGCGATGCCCTGGCCCAGTGGATGGCCGGCACCATCAGCCCCAAGGGCATGCCCAGCTGGGACGACTTCTCCGACGGCGTGCGCCAGGTGCTGGAGCGTGTGCGGCATGAACATGCCGACGAAAACGTGCTGCTGGTCAGCAGCGGCGGCCCCATCTCCACCGCCCTGGGCCATGTGCTGGGCACCTCGCCGGAGGTCACCATTGCGCTGAACATGCGCATCCGCAACAGCGCCGTGACCGAGTTCACCACCAGCCCCAAGCGCCTGATGCTGCAGACCTTCAACACGCTCAACCACCTGGACACGGACGAGCACCGCAGCTGGATCACGCACGCCTGATCCAGCCCCGGCCAGGCTGCCACACGGCTATTGCGCCAGGGCATAGCAGCCAGAACACGGGCGATCTGGGCCGGCCTGCGCTTTTGCGCCACACTGGCCGGCCAGGAGACAAAAGACCCATGAACAAACGCCGCTTCACGCGCAGCGCCCTGGCCTGCGCGGCCCTGCTGCTGGCCGCCATCACCAGCCAGGCACAGCCCCTGTCGAACAAGCCCATCCGCATCGTCGTGCCCTTTGGCGCAGGCGGCGTGGCCGACGTCACCTCGCGCGTCGTTGCGCAAAAGCTGGCCTCGCAGCTGGGCCAGCCCGTCATCATCGACAACAAGCCCAGCGCGGGCGGCATCGTCGCAGCCGACACCGTGGCCAAATCCGCACCTGACGGACACACGCTGTTCCTCATGTCCAACGGCAGCGCCGTCACCGTGGGGCTGTTCAATCAACTGCCTTTCGACATGGTCAAGGACTTCACGCCGATTTCCACCCTGGGCTACTTCGACATCGGCGTGCTCACCGCAAGCGACTCGCGCTTCAGGAACCTGGGCGAGCTGGTGGCCTGGGCCAAGGCCCACCCCGGCAAGCTCAACATCGGCAGCATCGCCATCGGCAGCACCCAGCACCTGGCGGCCGAACTGTTCAAGACCACGGCCGGCATCGACGCCCAGATCGTGCCCTTCAACGGCACTCCCGCCGTGGTCACGGCCCTGCGGGGCAGGCAGATCGACGCGGCCGTGGAAATCCTCACGCCCATCATGGGCCAGATCAACTCCAAGGCCGTCAACCTGCTGGCCATCACCGGCGACAAGCGCTCGGCCCTGCTGCCCGGCGTGCCCACGGCCCAGGAGTCAGGCGTCAAGGGGTTCGTCGCCTCCTCCTGGAACGCCCTGGCCGCCCCCGCCAAGACCCCTCCGGAAATCATCGCCCGCCTGAACAAGGAAATCGCAGCCGCCGTGAACTCCCCCGAAGTCACGCAGAAACTGCGCGAAATGAACGTCCAGGCCCAACCCAGTACGCCCGAGCAGACCGCGCAATTGCTGCAATCGGAAATCAAACGCTGGGGCGACGTGATCGTCCAGGCCAAGATCCCGAAACAGTAAAAAGGGCCGAGCGCAGCGAAGGCCCGCAACAACTCCCCGTATGTCAGCGCAGGTGGCCCCGCAGCGCAGCGAAGGGGTCGCGGACAGTCGGCCGCCGGGCCGAGACCCGGCCTCGAAAAACCACCACCCGGCAGGGTCCAAAAAAGGCCCAAAACTAAAGAGGCTCCGGCGCCCTTCCCACAGTATCCGCAGGCAGCGCAACCATCTCGGACAACAACCGCACCAGCCCCCGAGCCGAAGCCTCCACCATCAAAGCCCCCCGCTCGGCCGTGGCCCCCGCAGCATTCCCCACAGCCCCGCAAACGTTGTAGTCCTCGATGGCCCAGCCCATCTTGGCGCTTCGCCCGTTGCCCAGCAAGGCATGCCGCTGCGCCCTATCCTCCGAAGTGGAATGAAAGTCCCGCGCATGCTCCATGCGCACGGTCTCCGGCGCCAGGTGCAGCATCATCGATGTCTCCACCTCGCCGCCATGGATGCCGAAGCGGTGCTCATGCGCGCTGAACTGCGCATTGGCCGCATCGTCCACCAGGCCGAACCAGCTGCTGCTGTAGACCAGCAGGCCGTGGCGCATGCGCAGCTCGCGCGCCACGATGTCCATCACGCTGACCTGGCCGCCATGGCCGTTGAGCAGCAGCAGCCGGCGCACGCCGGCCCGCGCCACGCAGGCGCCCAGTTCGGTCCAAAGCGCGATCACCGTGGCGGGCGACAGCGTCAGCGTGCCGGCAAACGATTGGTGCTCCACGCTGAAGCCGATGTTCTGCGGAGGAAGAAAGAGCACGGGCAGGTCGGCCGGCAGCAGCGGCAGGGCCGCATCGATCACGCCCTGCAGCAGGCGGGCATCGACGGACAGCGGCAGGTGCGGCCCATGCTGCTCCACGGCGGCCACGGGCAGCACCGCCACGGTTTCCGCGGCAAGCCCCGCCTGGGCCAGCGCGAAATCGCGCGCCGATACTTCGGCCCACCAGCGCGATGGCCAGGTACCGAGGGACGTGTGTGGAGGCGGGGAGCTTGGCATGGCCATGATCTTAGCCCCCGCCCCGCGTCTCATTCGACCTTGAAGTTGGATTCCCTGACGATGCGCTTCCAGCGCTCGTTGTCGGATTCGATCAGCCGCGCGAACTCCTCGGGCGTGCCCCGGCGCGGCACATAGCTGTAGCTGCGCAGCTTGGCCAGCACGTCGGGCATCTGCATGACCTTGTCCATCTGCTGCGCGAGCTGGGCCACGATGTCGCGGGGCGTGCCCTTGGGCGCGAGCAGGCCCGACCAGGAGCTGAAGCCCATGCCGTCCACGCCGGCCTCCTTGATGGTGGGTACCTGGGGAAAGACTTCGGCGCGCTGGGGCAGCAGCACTGCCAGGGCCTTGACCTTGCCCGTGCGGATCATCTCCACCGAGGTGAAGGAGTCGAACGAGAAATCCACCTCGCCCGCCACCACGGCCTGCATCTGCGGCGCCGTGCCCTTGTACTGGGCGTTGACGATGCCCGGCGCGCCAATCACCTTCTTGAACTGCTCGGTGATCAGCGAAATCATGCTGCTGCCCGAGGACACGCTCAGCGGCTTGCCCTGTTTGGCCATGTCAACCAGCTCCTGCAGGCTGTTCACGGGCAGGTCCTTGCGCGCAATGAGGACGAAGCCCACGTCGCACAGATGGCTGATGGGCTCGAAGCTGGCCAGCGCCTCGTAGCTGGTCTTGTAGAGCACCGGGCTCAGGGTCTGCGCGCCCGCCGTGTTCATCAGCAGGGTGTAGCCGTCGGGCGTGGCGCGCGCGGCCAGTTCCGTGCCGATGACGCCGTTGGCACCGCCCTTGTTGTCCACCACGAAGGACTGGCCGGTCAGCTCCCCGAGCTTTTGCATGGCCAGCCGCGCCACCACGTCGGTGGTGCCACCGGTGGGAAAGGGCACGATCACGCGCACGGACTTGTCGGGATAGGCAGCGGCCGCGCGCGCGTGCTGCGGCAGCCCCCAGGCGGCGGCCGCTGCCGCGCCGGCGGCCAGGAATTGGCGGCGAGATGTCTCCTGCATGGCTTGTCTCCTTGTGTTGCTCTATCCCGGATGGGTGGCCGGTCCATGATGGGCAACGGACCTATCGCCTGTCCAATACCAAGCGCCTATGCAACGATATCTTTTGCCAATCGTCTTGCAACAACGCACAGAGGATTCCATGGCGCATGGCCGCTACCATCGCCGCCTGTAGCCAGGGGAACCAAAGATCCCGCCCCGGGCTCCCATAGTCCGCCATGCCACTCCAAACGCCTCCTCGCCACACCGCACCCCAGCGCCTCGCCTTCTGGCTTCTTGCCTTCCTTCTGGCAGCCTCCAGCCTGCTGGCCTTCCAGGCCGGCGCGCAGATCCGCCTGAAAACCGGCAGCGGGGCGGCAGCGACCGTGGACACGCCGCGCGTGCGCGCCGAGCTCGTGGCCCAGGCGCCCGAAGGCGTACAGCCTGGCCAGACACTGTGGCTGGGCCTGCTGATCACCCACCAGCCCGAATGGCATACCTACTGGAAGAACGCCGGTGACTCCGGCCTGGCCACCGAGCTGAACTGGCAGCTGCCTGCGGGCCTGACGGCGGGCGAGATCCAGTGGCCCGTGCCCGAGGCGCTGCGCGTGGGCCCGCTGCTCAACTACGGCTATGAGGGCCAGGTGCTGCTGCCCGTGCCCGTGCAGGTGGCCCCCGACTTCAAGCCGCCCGCGTCCGGCATGCTGGACCTGCGCCTGCATGCGAACTGGCTGGTCTGCCGCGTGGAGTGCATTCCCGAGGAAGGCGATTTCCAGCTGCAGCTGCCCGTGCAGGGCAGCACGGCAGCCCAGGGTCAGGCCTTCACCCAGGCCTGGGCGCTCAAGCCCCAGGCACTGTCCGCGCCGGCCCAGGCCAAGGTGGTGCCGGCCAGCCAGCCTGCCGCACAAGGCAGGACGCCCGACGAGCGCGTGCAGCTGCGCATCGAGGGCCTGCCGGAATCCCTGCAGGGCCGCACGCTGGACTTCTATCCCGAATCTTCCGACACCTTCCACCACGCGGCCGAACTGGGCAAGGACTGGCAGCAGCATTGGGACGGCACAGCCTGGGTGGCCGAACTGCCGCTGTCCGACATGCGCGGCGACACTCCGGCCAAGCTGCCCGTGGTCCTGGCCCTGCCGCCCGCCGAGCGCGCCGCAGCGCTGGAGCAGGGCCAGCCCGTGGCCTGGCGCGCCGAGGCCCCGGTCGAGGGCCGCTGGACGGCTGCCGCCATGGCCAGCGTCTCGCCCGCACTGGCCGCTGCCCTGGCGGCCAACCAGGCCGCTGCGCCTGCCGCCAGCGCCACCAGCCTGTGGATGGCCTTGCTCGGTGGCTTGGTGGGTGGACTGATCCTCAACCTCATGCCCTGCGTCTTCCCGGTGCTGGCCATCAAGATCCTGGGCTTTGCACGCCATGGACAGGACCGCCGCGCCCAGCGCCTGGGCGGGCTGGCCTATACGGCGGGGGTGGTCCTGTCCTTCCTGGCCCTGGGCGGGCTGCTGCTGGCGCTGCGCGCGGCAGGCGAGCAGCTGGGCTGGGGCTTTCAGCTGCAGTCGCCGGCCATCGTGGCCCTGCTGGCAGCCCTGTTCACCCTGCTGGGCCTGAACCTGGCAGGCCTGTTCGAGTTCGGCTCCATGCTGCCCGGGCGTTGGGCTGCGGCGCATGCGCGCCACCCGGTGGCCGATGCCTTTCTGTCCGGCGTGCTGGCCGTGGCCATTGCCTCGCCCTGCACGGCGCCGTTCATGGGCGCCTCGCTGGGCTTTGCCATCGACATGCCGGCCCTGCAGGCGCTGACGGTGTTCGCCGCCCTGGGCCTGGGCATGGCCCTGCCCTATCTGCTGGCCAGCTTCGTTCCCGCCGTAGTGCGCTGGCTGCCACGCCCTGGCGCCTGGATGGACACTTTCCGCCGTGCCATGGCCTTTCCCATGTTCGCCACCGTGGTCTGGCTGGTCTGGGTGCTGGGGCACCAGAGCGGCATCGACGCCGCCACCGCGCTGCTGGCCCTGCTGCTGGCCTTCAGCGCCCTGGTCTGGACGCTGACGCTCAAGGGCCGCACGCGCGCCGTGCTGGCCACGCTGGCCGTGGTGCTGGCAGGCGCGCTGCTGGCCACCACCGCGCCCCTGATCACCACGCCTGCCCAGGCGGAGGGCACGGGCACGGCGTCCGCTGCAGGCGAGCGCTGGCAGCCCTGGTCGGCCGCCCGCGTAGCCGAGCTGCAGGCGGCGGGCAAGCCCGTGTTCGTGGACTACACGGCCGCCTGGTGCGTGACCTGCCAGGTCAACAAGCGCACCACGCTCAACCATGAGGAGGTGCTGGACGCCTTCGACAAGCACGGCGTGACCCTGCTGCGCGCCGACTGGACGCGGCGCGACCCAGCCATCACCGCTGCGCTGCAGCAACTGGGCCGCAGCGGCGTGCCCGTCTATGTGCTGCATGCGCCGGGCAAGCCGCCGGTGGTGCTCAGCGAGCTGCTATCGAAGAGCGAGGTACTGGGGGCATTGGCCGCGCTTTGACGGCACGCCCTCCTGGGACAAACCCCGATTTTGGGTAGGTCCCAGGCCTACATTTGTTGCAGCGCACGCCGTCCTAGACTGGATGCATCCGGGGAATACCGCAATCCGAACGCTAGGCGCCGCGGCTGCCGCCCGACTCCGGAGACCCGCCCGCGCGGCAACTGCCCGCCCTGCACGACACAGGAGGTGGGCCATGCATGCACTGATCACCCATTCGCACCCTTCGGGGGTGCACCATCGTTCACGCGGCAAGGGATTGCTGCTGGCGCTGGGACTGGCCAGCCTGGCTGTGGCGGGGATCGTCCTGCCCTTTGTCTGGGACCTGCTGGGCTTCGTCAACGGATTGCCCAAGATGGGATGGCTGCAGTCCATCCTGGCGGTCTCGCCGGTGTTCAGCTGGCTGATGATGTTCGCCTGGGGCCTGGCCGTTCCCGTGGCGCTGATCTATGCGCTCTACCACCCGCAGACCCATCCCTGGGGCAATGGCGCCATGGTGGCGGGCGCCATGCTGGTGGCCATCACCTGGTACGTGCACATGCCGGCCGCATCGCAATGCACGGCCATGTATCCGCAGACCGGCATGGCCTGCTCGGTGCTGCAATGGGGCTTCAGCATGAGCCTGGGCGTGGCTACGGCGGCCTATGTGTTCCTGGTATTCATGATTGCGCTGTCCTCGCTGGGGCTGCTGGCCGAATGCGTCTCGCGCAATGAGCCGCCCAGGCCCTGAATCCGCACGGTCTTGCGCAAGAGTCCCGGCCGCCGATTTTTTGCCGCCGGGCCGCCCCAAGGCAAAAAGCGGCCCCCTCGGGGGCAGCGGACCTTGCGCAGCAAAGGGCGCGTGGGGGCTTCTTTTATAATGGCGGCTGGGTGTCCAGACCGCATGGGGCGGCAGGACAGGTGTTTTCAGCGCAGGTCGGGCCGCCTGCGCACCGGGGCCGCAAGGCCCCTTTGCTGCTTTGCACATGAACACCTACACGACCCCGCGGCCGTCCGGCCCGCGCACGCCCCTTTTCCTGTCTTTCGCCGATCGCGTCGGCGCCTTCCTGTCCCGCTGGTCCCATGCCGAGGCTGCGGGCGGCATCGTGCTGCTGCTGGCAGCGGCCGCCGCCCTGGTCTGGGCGAACTCCGGCTGGGCCGGCTCCTACGAGGCGCTGTGGCACACCCCGCTGAGCCTGGGCCTGGGCCCGTGGCAGCTGTCGCAACCCCTGCATTTCTGGGTCAATGATGCGCTGATGAGCGTGTTCTTTCTCGTGGTCGGCATGGAGATACGCCGCGAGATGCATTCCGGCGCACTGGCCCGGCCGCGCCAGGCGCTGCTGCCCGTGATGGCCGCGCTGGGCGGCGTTGTGGCGCCGGCCCTGATCTTCCTGGCCTTCAACGCCGCGCCGCCGCTGCGCAATGGCTGGGCCGTGCCCACGGCCACCGACATCGCCTTTGCCATGGGCGTGCTGGCCCTGCTGGGCCGGGGCCTGCCGCCCGCGCTGCGCGTGTTCCTGCTGGCGCTGGCCATCATCGACGACCTGGTGGCCGTGCTCATCATTGCGCTGTTCTATTCGGGCGGGCTGCAATGGAGCCAGCTGCTGGTGGCCGCCGCCGGCCTGGCCGGCGTGTTCCTGCTGCAGTCGCTGGGCGTGCGCCGCGCCTGGGCTTATGTGCTGCCGGGCGCCGTGCTCTGGTGGGGCATCTGGCAGACCGGCGCCCATCCGACGCTGGCCGGCGTGGTGCTGGGCCTGGTGACGCCCGTGCATGCGCTGGCCGGCCGCGAAAGCGCCGCGCCCGTGGAGCGCGTGCAGGCGGACCTGCATCCCTGGGTGGCCTTTGGCGTGATGCCGTTGTTTGCGCTGGCCAATGCCGGCGTGCCGCTGCAGGGGGCGGGCACCGCTGGCATCGATGCGGCGGGCACCTCGGCCGTGATGTGGGGCGTGGCCCTGGCCCTGGTGCTGGGCAAGCCGCTGGGCGTGCTGCTCAGCTGCTGGCTGGCCGTGCGCCTGCGGCTGTGCGCGCTGCCGCCGGGCATGGGCTGGGGCGACACGCTGCTGGCAGGCCTGCTGGCAGGCATTGGCTTCACCATGGCCATCTTCATCGCCACGCTGGCCTTTGACAGCGAGGCCCTGCTCAATGCCGCCAAGCTGGGCGTGCTGTTGGCCTCGGCCACGGCCGCCGTGCTGGGGCTGGGCTGGGGGATGGTGCTGCGCCGGCGCCATGCTGCGGACGCGACAGCCCTGCCCGCCTGAACGGCAGGCGCTGCGTACACTGCGGCGCATGAGCGATACAGCAACAGACTCCCGCCTGCGCGACATCCTCGTGCAGTGCCGCACCCTGGCCGTGGTCGGCCTGTCGCCGCAGCCCGAGCGGCCCAGCCACCAGGCCTCGCAGTACATGCAGCGCCACGGCTACCGCATCGTTCCCGTGAACCCCGTGGTGGCACGCGAAGGCGGAAGCATCCTGGGCGAGCCCGTCCATGCCAGCCTGGCCGACGCTGCGGCCGCGCTGGACGCACAGGGCCTGCGCATCGACATGGTCGATTGCTTCCGAAAGAGCGAGGACATCCCGCCGCTGGCCGCCGAGGCCGTTGCCGTCGGCGCGCGCTGCCTGTGGCTGCAATTGGGCGTGGTCAACGACAAGGCCCTGGAACTGGCCCGCGCTGCGGGCCTGTGGACCGTGCAGGACCGCTGCGTGAAGATCGAATACCAGCGCCTTCTGGCCGATGCCCCGCCCACTGCCCGGTAACTCAGGAATTGCCCATGAAAAAGGCCGCAGCCCCGAAGAGGCTGCGGCCTGCAATTGGCGTGGACCAAGGCCCGGTCAGTCCGGTGCAGGTTACCTGCCTCCGTCCGGGTGTCTGCTTCAGCCCACATCCAGCATCATGCACGGTCTTTGTGACAGCCCTGTGATGCACATCACGGTCCGGCCCATTGCACAAGAAGCCGGCTCCGCCCTCTCTTTCCGAAAATTCCCAATTTCCCCAAAACGCTGCGACGGCCTCAGCCGCGCCGCGTGAACAGGCGCAGGTAGCGCGAAGGCAGGTCCTGCATGCGCATCATGATGGGCAGGTCGGCCGTGTTGAAGTCGCTGTCCCAGGCCGGCGCGCCCAGCACCTTGGCCCCCGTGCGCAGGTAGCCCTGGATCAGCGCAGGCGGCTCCACGCTCATGCCACTGGTGCTGACGGATGCCAGCTCCTCGGGCAGGGCCACGCGGGGACGCACCTGCAGCTCGGGCTCGGCCAGATGGGTCTGGCGCAGTTGCTGCCAGACGCGCGCCGGGCCCTCGCCATGGGCCAGGCCGGGGTACTGCATGGGGATGCTGGCGCAGCCGACCATGGCGTCGAGCCGGTTGCGCTGCATGAATTCGGCCAGCGCGCCCCACAGCGCCAGGATCACGCCGCCCTGGCGGTGCGATGCATGCACGCAGCTGCGGCCCAGCTCCACCATGCGCGGGCGCCAGGCGGCGAGCGGGCCCAGGTCGAATTCCTGGTCGGAGTACAGGCCCCCGGCGCGCAGCGCCTGGGTGGGAGTGAGCAGGCGGTAGGTGCCGATGACCACGCCCTTGTCGGCATCGCAGACCATCAGGTGCTCGCAGAAATCGTCGAAGGCGTCGATGTCGTGCCCGGCCAGCGGGGTCTGCAGCACGGCGCCCATCTCGGCTGCGAACACCGCGTGGCGCAGGCGCTGCACCTGGCGCACCTCGTCGAGATGGCGGGCCCAGCGCACATCCAGCCGCAGCGGTTTGTCCGCGGCCTGGGGTGGCTGGAGAAGCGCGGAAAGCGGGGGCTTGGCGATCTCGATCGCCGCGTTGCGAAGGGTGTCCAGAACGTCCATATGCCCGCCTTCCTCGTCATGTTGGACGCAGTCGGTGACCTGCCTGTGCCACTCGGTTTGCCTGCGTGCCGCCATTGTGGAAAGCCGCCATGAAAGTCCCGCGACGGTTGCGTTACAGCAACATGTCACACCGCACTGCAATGGTGCACTGCAGCAAATGCCTCTATGACAGGTGTTGCGCGCAAGTTGGTGCACGCCACCACAGGGTTGGCATGTCGTCAAAAATGAAACAAATTGTGCGTTAATGACAGGGCCGCATGCCCGGCCATTGCGGCTTGCGGAGTCCTCAGTCTTCCCTTGCCGCGCCATGCTCCAGACCCTTCGCTCCAAGATCCTTGCCATCAGCACAGCCACCGTGGTCGGCGCCCTTGCCATCACGGGGGCTGCCACGTACCACATCGTTCGCGGCAGCACTTTCCAGACCATTGAACAGGACCTGGACGCCATCACCGCCGGCAACACCATGGCCATCGACCAGTGGGTGGCCTCCAAGGCACGCGCCGTCAGCGCCGCCGCCGCCGTGATCGAGCACGGCGACCCGCAGGGCTTTGCCGCCCACATGGGCCAGGCCAGCGGCTTTCCCATCACCACGGTGGGCTGGGAAGACAAGACCTACAAGTCCACCACCAGCACTCCGCCCGACTACGACCCCACGGCCCGCCCCTGGTACAAGAGCGCCGTGCAGGCCGGCAAGCTGGCCCTGACCAAGCCCTATGGCGACTCCACCACGGGCGTGCCCTATGTGGCCTTCGTGGCGCCCATGCTGCGCGGCGGCGCGCTGCAGGGCGTGATCAGCGGCGCCGTGCCGCTGGAGGGCGTGCGCGAGGTGGTCTCCGCCATCCGCCCCACGCCCGGCAGCCTGGGCTTCGTGGTCAGCCGTGACGGCCAGGTGCTGGCGCATGCCGATGCCAAGCTGCTGCTCAAGCCCACGTCCGACATCTCCGAGCTGCTGACACCGGCCGCGCTGACCGCGCTGGCCAGCGCCACGGCGCCGCTGGAAGTGAACCTGGGCGGCAGCGCCAAGCTGCTCAAGGCCCGCCCGGTGCAAGGCACGGACTGGCTGCTGGTGGTCGCGCTGGACAAGGCCGAGGCCACGACCGGCCTGCAAAGCGTGCTCAAGACGCTGGCCATCGCCATCGTGCTGCTGGCCTGCCTGGCCACGGCCGTGGCGGCGGCGCTGACGGCCCAGTCCTTCCGACGCCTGTCCCAGGTGCGCGACGCCATGGACAAGATCGGCTCGGGCGGCGGCGACCTGACGCAGCGCCTGCCGGTGTCGGGCAATGACGAAGTGGCGCAGATCGCCTCGTCCTTCAACGGCTTCGTCGAGCAGATCGGCACCGTGCTCAAGGATGTGCGCAACGGCGTGGAGTCCATGAAGACCGCCACCGACGAGATCAAGCTGGGCAACCTGGACCTGTCCAACCGCACCGAATCCTCGGCCAGCAGCCTGCAGGAGACCTCGGCCTCGCTGTCGCAGCTGACGGCCAATGTGCGCCAGTCGGCCGAGGCGGCCGCCATGGCCACGCGCCTGGCGCAGTCGGCCAGCAGCTCGGCCACCAAGGGTGGCGACGTGGTGGGCAGCGCCGTGAGCACCATGGACGACATCTCCCGGGCCTCGTCCAAGATCGGCGAGATCATCGGCGTCATCGACGCCATCGCCTTCCAGACCAACATCCTGGCGCTCAATGCCGCCGTCGAGGCCGCCCGCGCCGGTGAGCAGGGCCGGGGCTTTGCCGTGGTGGCCTCGGAGGTGCGCAGCCTGGCCCACCGCAGCGCGGCGGCCGCCAAGGAGATCAAGACCCTGATCGACGCCTCCGGCGCCAGCGTGGCCATGGGCACGGAGCGCGTGCGCGCGGCCGGCCAGACCATGGGCGAGATCGTGGACGGCATCCAGCGCGTCTCCCAGATCATTGTCGAGATCAACGGCGCCATGACCGAGCAGAGCATGGGCATCGGCCAGATCAACCAGGCCGTGGCCGACATGGACCGCGCCACGCAGCAGAACGCCGCGCTGGTGGAGGAGTCCACCGCCGCATCGTCCGTGCTCAACGAGCAGGCCCACCACCTGTCGCGCACGGTGGCCGGCTTCACGCTGGAAGGGCGTGCGCCTGCCCGGGATCAGCTGCTGCTCACCAACTGAGCCGCCGCAAGCGACGGGCTCAGGCCTGGGCCGGCGCTCCCAGGCGCTGGGACAGGCTGCGCGCCTGGGCCTGCAGCAGCCGGGCCGGCCGGCCCTGGGGATCCAGGTCCAGCGTGGCCGAGGGGCCGATGGCGGCAATGGCCAGCACCAGCTGGCCAAAGCCGTCGAACACCGGCACGGCCAGCGCGCTCACGCCTGACAGCAGCTGGTTCTCGACCCGGCTCAGGCGGCTGGCGCGGATGGCGGCCAGCTCCTTTGCAAAGGCGGGCTCCTCCAGGCTGTGGCCTTCCGCGTCCAGCAGGGGCGCAATGCGCCCGGGCTCGCCAAAGGCCGCAAAGATCTTGCCCGTGGCCGTGTGGCGCAGCGATGCGGGCGTGCCGTGGCGCATGGCCACATAGACATGGGTGGGCCCCTCTTCCACGCGGATGATGGTCGGCCCCTGGCCGCTCCACATGGCAATCGACACCGTGCTGCCCACCTCCTGCGCCAGCGCGGGCAGCTCGGCGATCGCCAGGCGCACGGGATCGGCCTGCTGCAGGCTGATCAGCCCCATCTGTATGGCCAGCGGCCCCAGGCCGTAGTGGCCGCTGGCGCGGTCCTGCTCCATCAGGCCCAGTTTGCAAAAGCTCACCAGGTAGGGGTGGGCCTTGGCCGCCGTCATCTCGGCCTCGCGCGCCAGATCCTTGAGCGCCATGCGCCGGCCCGTGCGTGCCAGTGCCTTGAGCAACTGGCCGCCGACTTCCACGCTCTGGATGCCGCGCGGGCCGCGCGCGGGCTCGTCATCGCTGCTGTCAGGAAGGAAGACGGGGCTGTTCGGGGAAGAGGCGGCATCGGACATGGCAGGCATTGTGAGGGCTGGAACCCGGAGTTTGCGGCTCCGAGGGTTTTTCACTATGCCAAACGAATTGTTCAATGTTGAATTTTTCCCTAGCATTCAGGCATTCGATAAAAACAAATGCGTTTGTCCATTTCAAAAGCAGGATGCCCATGACCACCAAGACCTTTGCCTCCGCCGCCGACCTCGAAATCAAGCAGGTCAGCTTCGACAAGCTCTCCGAGCACGCCTACGCCTACACGGCCGAGGGCGACCCCAACACCGGCATCATCATTGGCGACGACGCCGTGATGGTGATCGACACCCAGGCCACGCCCGTCATGGCGCAGGACGTGATCCGCCGCATCCGCGAGATCACCGACAAGCCCATCAAGTACGTCACGCTGTCGCACTACCACGCGGTGCGCGTGCTGGGCGCCTCGGCCTTCTTCGCGGAAGGCGCCGAGCACATCATTGCCAGCCAGGACACCTTTGACCTGATCGTGGAGCGCGGCGAGCAGGACAAGGCCAGCGAGATCGGCCGCTTTCCCCGCCTGTTCCAGAACGTGGAAAGCGTGCCCGACGGCATGACCTGGCCCACCCTGACCTTCACCGGCAAGATGACGCTGTGGCTGGGCAAGCTGGAAGTGCAGATCCTGCAGCTGGGCCGCGGCCACACCAAGGGCGACACCGTGGTCTGGCTGCCCCAGGACAAGGTGCTGTTCAGCGGCGACCTGGTGGAGTTCGGCGCCACGCCCTACGCGGGCGATGCCTACTTCCAGGACTGGCCGCACACGCTGGACGCCATTGCCGCCCTGCAGCCCGAAAAGCTGGTGCCAGGCCGGGGCGCCGCGCTGCAGACGCCGGCCGAGGTGCAGGCCGGCCTGGCCGGCACGCGCGACTTCATCAGCGACCTGTGGACCGAGGTCAAGGCCGGCGCCGACGCCCAGCAGGACCTGCGCAAGGTCTACGAGGCCGCCTTCGCCAAGCTGCAGCCCAAGTACGGCCAGTGGGTGATCTTCAACCACTGCATGCCCTTCGATGTGACCCGCGCCTACGACGAGGCCTCGGGCCATGCCGACCCGCGCATCTGGACCGCCGAGCGCGACCGCCAGATGTGGGAAGCGCTCGAAGGCTGAACCACGGCGGCGTGCCGGTCCTGAGCACCGGCACGCCTGCCCATCGCACCCGCCCGCGCACCGGCATTCCCTGATGCCGGCGGGGATGGCTGCGCCTTTTCTCTCTCATACGCCCACGACAGAGGACGAACCCCATGTCCCACCCCGCCATCTCCCTGCAAGCGCTGCGCGGCAGCGGCGCAGACATACAGGCCATCCACATCCCCTACGAGCGCCATGCCGACCAGGACGCCGGTGCGGACACGCCCGCCCGGCATCCCGTGGTCATCGTCGGCGCCGGCCCCGTAGGCCTGTCGCTGGCCATCGACCTGGCCCAGCGCGGGCAGCGCGTGGTGCTGCTGGACAACGACTGCCGGCTGTCCACGGGCTCGCGCGCCATCTGCTTTTCCAAGCGCACGCTGGAGATCTGGGACCGCCTGGGCGTGGGCCAGGCGATGGTGGACAAGGGCGTGTCCTGGAACCTGGGCAAGGTCTTCTTCAAGGACCAGCCGCTGTACCGCTTCGACCTGCTGCCCGAGGACGGCCACGAGCGCCCGGCCTTCATCAACCTGCAGCAGTACTACGCCGAGGCCTACCTGGTCGAGCGCGCCCTGCAGCTGCCGCTGATCGACCTGCGCTGGCACAGCAAGGTCACGGCGCTCGAGCCGCAGGCCGAGGGCGCGCTGCTGACCGTGGAGACGCCCGACGGCAGCTACCGCATCGATGCGCAATGGGTCCTGGCCTGCGACGGCTCGCGCTCGCCGCTGCGCGGCCTGCTGGGCCAGGAAAGCCATGGCCGCATCTTCCGCGACCGCTTCCTGATCGCCGACGTGAAGATGCACGCCGAATTCCCCACCGAGCGCTGGTTCTGGTTCGACCCGCCCTTCCACCCGGGCCAGAGCGTGCTGCTGCACCGCCAGCCCGACGATGTCTGGCGCATCGACTTCCAGCTGGGCTGGGACGCCGATCCCGAGGAAGAGAAAAAGCCCGAGAACATCATTCCCCGCATCCGCGCCCTGCTGGGCAAGGACGCGCCCTTCGAGCTGGAATGGGCCAGCGTCTACACCTTCGCCTGTCTGCGCATGGACCGCTTCGTCCATGGCCGCGTGGTCTTCGCGGGCGACAGCGCCCACGGCGTCTCGCCGTTTGGCGCACGCGGCGCCAACAGTGGCGTGCAGGATGCCGAGAACCTGGCCTGGAAGCTGGACCGCGTGCTGCGCGGCCAGGCCGATGCCTCGCTGATCGCCACCTATGGCGCCGAGCGCGAATACGCGGCCGACGAGAACATCCGCAACTCCACGCGCGCCACCGACTTCATCACGCCCAAGAGCGAGATCAGCCGCCTGTTCCGCGACGCCGTGCTGGACCTGGCGCGCGACCATGAATTCGCGCGCCGCATCGTCAACAGCGGGCGGCTGTCCGTGCCGGCCACGCTGCATGGCTCGGCGCTCAACACGCCCGACACCGACACCTTCGACGGAACGCAGCTGCCCGGCGCCGTGCTGGCCGATGCGCCCATGCGCCGGCCCGGCGTGGACGGCACGGCCTGGCTGCTGCGCGCCCTGGGCCCGGACTTCACGCTGCTGCACTTCGGCCCCACGCCGGCCTGGGCGCAGGCGCTGCCCGGCGTGCTCAACCTGTCCATCGCGATAGAGGGCGAGGCCCATGCACCAGACGCCGACCTCATCGATGCGCGCGGCCTGGCGGCCAGACGCCTGGATGCGCGCCCCGGCACCAGCTACCTGCTGCGGCCCGACCAGCATGTCTGCGCGCGCTGGCGCCGCCCCGACGAGGCCGGCGTGCGCGCCGCTCTCCAAAGAGCCTGCGGCGCCGCCGCCACGGCCTGAACCTCTTACGCCCCATTCACAGGAGACCGCCATGCTGCTGTCCACCCACCCCAACCTGCAGGCCTGCGACGATTTCTACGAAGCCCTGATCGCCACCCACCAGGGGCTCGATACCGCGCAAAGCCATGCCCTCAATGCCCGCCTCGTGCTGCTGCTGGCCAACCACATTGGCCACCAGGGCACCTTGCTGCATGCGCTCGAACTGGCCCGCGCCAGCGCAGGACTTGCCCCTGCCGGCGCGGACCCGGCCGAGCGCGGCGCCGTGACGCCGGTCGCCCCGGTGCACGCGGCCGCCTGAAGCCGCGCGCCGCCGCCCGTACGGCGGCCTGCCATCCCCACAAAGGCGCCCGCCTCACACCTTGGACATCTCACAAGGGCGCCGCATACAACATGGAGACAAGGATGCAACGCAAGCAGTTTCTGGCCGCACTGGCCTGCTCGGGCCTGGCCCTGGCCGCAGGGCCTGCCGCCCTGGCACAGGACAAGCCCCTGGAATGGGTCGTGGGCTATGCGGCCGGCGGCGGCTCGGACGTGGTCGCCCGCGTCATCGCCGAAGCCATGGGCCGCAACATGGAGCGGGTCATCGTCATCAACAACAAGCCCGGCGCGGGCACCAACATCGCGGCCGAGTACAGCGCCCGCTCGCGCGACCACGGCAACCTCATGTTCACGGCCGACTTCGCCACGCTGGCGGCCAACCCCTTCCTGTTCAGCAAGCTCAACTACAACGCCGAGCGCGACTTCAAGCCCGTGGGCATGCTGGTGCGCTTTCCCATGCTGCTGGTGGTCAACAACGAGGTGCCCGCCACCAACCTCGCCGAATTCCTGGCCTGGGCCAAACAGCAAAAGACCGGCGTGAGCTGGGGCTCGGCCGGACTGGGCAGCCCCCACCATCTGGTGGGCGAGCTGTTCCGGGAGCAGGCGGGCCTCACCAACATGACCCATGTGCCCTACCGAGGAGCGGCCCCTGCCGTGCAGGACGTGGTCGGCGGCCAGATCCCTGCCATGTGGGCCGACAGCGCCACCATCATTCCCTTCCTGAGCGAGAAAAAGCTCAAGGCCATCGGCGTGGCCAGCCCCGCCCGCGTGGACGTGCTGCCCCAGATCGCCACGCTGCAGGAGCAGGGTCTGAAAGGTTTCGAGGGCTATGCCTGGCAGGGCATCGTCGTGCCCACGGGCAGCTCGGCCGAGGTGGTCAAGAAGTTCAGCCAGTCGCTCCAGCAGGCCCTGGCCGACACCCGCACCAAGGCACGCCTGGCCGCCATGGGCGTGGAGCCCATGCCCGGCAGCGCCGAGCAGATGGGCCAGTTCGTGCGCGCCGAGCGCGGCAAGTGGGGTCGGGTGATCGCGGCCAACAACATCAAGCTGGACTGAGCGCCACGCTGCAGACGCAAAAAGGCTGCCGGTCCGGCAGCCTTTTTCGTTGTGGCTGGGGGTTGCGTCTCAGGCCACCGCCGCCGCCTCCGCACTGCGCCCCATCCCCAGATAGGTATCGATGATGCGCCGGTCGTGCAGCAGCTCCCTGGCCGCGCCGCTGAGGGCCACGGCGCCCATCTCCAGCACGTAGGCACGGTCGGCCACCTTGAGGGCGGCGCGCGCGTTCTGCTCGACCAGCAGCACCGAGACGCCGTGGTCGCGCAGGCCGGCCACGACCTGCAGCACCTCGCGCACGATCAGCGGCGCCAGGCCCAGCGAGGGCTCGTCCAGCAGCAGCAGGCGCGGGCGCGCCATCAGCGCGCGGCCGATGGCCAGCATCTGGCGCTCGCCGCCCGACAGGGTGGAGGCCATCTGCGGGCGCCGCTCCCTCAGGCGCGGGAAGATGGCGAAGACCTCGTCCATGCGCTGCGTCTGGTCGCGCAGGCCCCGGCGCCAGCGCGAGAAGCCGCCCAGCAGCAGGTTGTCCTCCACCGACATCTCGCCGAACAGCTCGCGCTTTTCGGGCACCAGGGCCACGCCGTTGGCCACCATGACCTCGACGCCGGGGCGTGCGATGCGCTTGCCGTCCAGATGGATCTCGCCGCGCGAGGGCAGCAGGCCCATGGCGGCCGACAGCAGCGTGGTCTTGCCCGCGCCGTTGGGGCCGATGACGGTGACGATCTCGCCACTGCGCACATCCAGATCCACCTGGTGCACGGCCTCCACGGGACCGTAGGACACGCTCAGGCCCTTGAGCTGCAAAAGGGTGTCGCTCATGCCGTCTCTCCGGTTGCCTCGTCGTCGTCGCCGCCGCCCAGGTAGGCGTCCAGCACGCGCTGGTTGACCTGGATCTGGGCCGGCGTGCCTTCGGCGATCACGGTGCCGAACTCCAGCACCGTGATGCGGTCCGCAAGATTCATGACGAACTCCATGTCGTGCTCCACGACGAGAATGCCCAGCCCCTCGGCCCGCAGCTGGCGCAGCAGGTCGGCCAGGGCCTGTTTTTCCAGGTGGCGCAGGCCGGCGGCCGGCTCGTCCAGCAGCAGGGCCGCAGGCTGTCCGGCCAGGGCGCGTGCGATCTCCACGATGCGCTGCTGGCCCAGGGCCAGCGAGGCGGCCGGCACATCGGCGAAGGCGCCCAGGCCGCAGCGCTCGATCTGGCGGCGCGCCTCGGCCAGCACCGAGGCCTCCTCGGCCCGGTCCAGGCGCAGCATGGAGGCCAGCCAGCCCCGGTGCGCACGCCGGTGCGCGCCCACGGCCACGTTCTCCAGCACGCTGCGCTGGCCCAGCAGGCGCACATGCTGGAAGGTGCGGCCCAGGCCCAGGGCGGCAAAGCGGCGCGAGGGCGCATCGTTCATGGCCTGGTCCATGAAGCGCACCTGGCCCTCGGTGGGCGAGTCCACGCCCGAGATCATGTTGAAGAAAGTGCTCTTGCCCGCGCCGTTGGGACCGATCAGCGCATGCACCTCGCCGGCCTTGAGCGTCATGGCCACATCGTTGTTGGCCACCAGGCCGCCAAAGCGCTTGGTCACATGCTCGGCCGCCAGCAGCACCTGGCCCGCCGCGGGCAGCGCGCGCTGCGCCAGCGGCGCCGCGTCCGCCAGCTTGAGATCAGACACGGGTCGGCGCACCCAGCGCGCCGTGAGCGCCTGCAGCGTGGGCCACAGGCCTTCTGCAAAGCGCTGCAGCACCAGCACCATCAGCAGGCCGAAGACGATGACCTCGAAGTTGCCGCTGGTGCCCAGCAGGGCCGGCAATATGTCCTGCAGCTTTTGCTTGATCAGCGTGATCAGCGTGGCGCCCAGCACCGCGCCCCACAGGTGGCCGGCGCCGCCGACCACGGCCATGAACAGGTACTCGATGCCCACGTTCAGGTTGAAGGGCGCCGGGCTCACGAAGCGCTGCATGTGGGCGTAGAGCCAGCCCGACAGCGTGGCCAGCAGAGCCGCCAGCACGAAGAGCTTGACGCGGTAGTGCGCCGTGTCGATGCCCATGGACTCGGCCATGACGCGGCCGCCGCGCAGCGCGCGGATAGCCCGACCCTCGCGCGAGTCCAGCAGGTTGTGCAGCAGCCACAGCGCCACCAGCAGCACGGCCCAGATCACCACGCCCATGGCGCGCGGCGAGGCCAGCGAGACGCCGCCGATCACCAGCGGCGCAATGCCCGTGATGCCGGTCTGCCCGCCCAGGAACTCCATGTTGCCGAACAGGTAGTACAGGCTCAGCCCCCAGGCGATGGTGCACAGCGGCAGGTAGTGGCCCTGCAGCTTGACCGTGACCGCGCCCAGCAGCCAGGCCACGACGAAGGTGATGAGCAGGCCCAGCGCCAGGCCCACCCAGGGCAGGCCCGCCGCGCCCACCAGCCCGCCCAGCGCCGCCACCGAGGCCGGTGCCGTGCACACCCAGGCCGTGGCATAGGCGCCGATGCCCACGAAGGCCGCCTGGCCGAACGAGGTCATGCCGCCCACGCCGGTCAGCATCACCAGGCCTGCGGCCACCATGGCGAACAGGCCGATGTAGCTGAGGATGACGACGGTGAAATCGGGCAGAAAGCCCCAGGACGCGGCCAGCAGCGCAATGGCGGCCACCGTGAGCACGCGCGTGCTGATGCCGCCCGAGGCGGCCTTGGCAGGCGCTGCGGCCTGCGAGGAAACGGGGGCGCTCATTCTTCTTCCTCCACATGGTGGCTATTGCGCGATCGCCACCACAGCACCGGGATGATCAGCGTGAACACCAGCACCTCCTTGTAGGCACTGGCCCAGAACGACGAGAAGGCCTCCAGCAGCCCGACCAGCAGCGCGCCGGCCAGGGCCAGCGGGTAGCTGGCCAGCCCGCCCACGATGGCGGCCACGAAGCCCTTGAGGCCGATCAGAAAGCCGGTGTCGTAGTACACCGTGGTCAGCGGCGCGATCAGCAGGCCCGAGATGGCGCCGATCAGCGCGGCCAGCGCAAAGCTCACGTCGCCGGCCATGGCCGTGGGAATGCCCATGAGGCGTGCGCCCACGCGGTTGATGGCCGTGGCGCGCAGCGCCTTGCCGATCATGGAGCGCTCGAAGAACACGAACAGCAGGGCCACCAGCACCAGGGTCACGCCCACCACCACCAGGGACTGGCCCGAGATCGTGATGTCGCCCAGGCGCAGCTGCGCCTCGGAAAACGCGGGGGTGCGCGAGCCTTCGGCACCGAAGAACAGCAGCCCCAGGCCGACCAGCACGCCGTGCATGGCCACCGAGACGATGAGCAGCATCAGCACCGAGGCATGGGCCAGCGGCCGGTAGGCCAGGCGGTACAGCAGCGGCCCCATGGGCGTGATCAGCACCAGGGTGGCCAGCGCCTGCAGCATCAGCGAGGACGGGCGCAGCCCCCAGGCCAGGGCCACGGCAATGGCCGGCAGCGCCAGGCACCACAGGAAGGTGGCGGGCCAGCTCACCTGGCTGCCCGCGCGCCAGCGCAGCAGGTCCACCACCAGCACGGCGGCGGCCAGGGCCAGCAGCAGCCACAGCGTGGTGGGCACGCGTCCGGCCTGCATCATGGCCAGGGTGAGCGCGCCGAAGGCGACGAACTCCCCCTGCGGGATGAAGATGATGCGGGTGACCGAGAACACCAGCACCAGGGCCAGCGCCATCAGGCCGTAGACGGCGCCGTTGACGATGCCGTCCTGCCCCAGCAGCAGGGCGATTTGCAGATCCATGATCGACTTTCGAGCAGACGCGGCCAAGCGCCACAGCGGCCGCCACCAGGCGCGGCAGCCGCTGCGGCCTCAGACCTGCAGGTTCAGGGCTGGTACTTCCAGGTACCGTTCTCGATCTTGACCATGACGGCCGCGCGCTGGTCCAGGCCCAGGTGGTCGGTGGGCGTCATGTTGAAGATGCCGTGGGCGCCGGCCACGTCCTTGGTCTGCTCCAGCGCATCGCGCAGCGCGGCGCGGAACTCGGCCGTGCCGGGCTGGGCCTTCTTGAGCGCGGCGGGAATCGCCGCTTCGAGCACGCGGCCCGCATCCCAGGAATGCGCGCCAAAGGTCGAAGCCGTGCCCTTGCCGTTGGCGGCCTCGTAGGCCTCCACATAGGAGACGGCGGACTTCTTGACCGGGTTGCTGTCGGGCAGCTGGTGGGCCACCAGCACGGGGCCGGCGGGCAGCAGCGTGCCTTCCACATCCTTGCCGCCCACGCGCAGGAAGTCGGCATTGGCCACGCCGTGGGTCTGGTAGATCTTGCCCTGGTAGCCGCGCTCCTTGAGCGACTTCTGCGGCAGTGCGGCCGGCGTGCCCGAGCCGGCGATCAGCACCGCATCGGGCTTGGCCGCCATGAGCTTGAGCGTCTGGCCCGTGACCGAGGTATCGCTGCGCGAATAGGCCTCGGTGGCGGTGAGCTTGAGGCCCTTGGCCTCGGCCACCTTGCGGAATTCCTGCAGCCAGCTTTCACCGTAGGCGTCGTTGAAGCCGATGTAGCCCACGGTCTTGATGCCGGCCTTGGCCATGTGCTCGCCGATGGCGGCGGCCATCATGGCGTCGTGCTGGGGCGTCTTGAAGACCCAGAACTTCTTGGCATCCACGGGCTCTACGATCTTGGCCGAGGCGGCCAGCGTGATCATGGGCGTCTTGGCCTCGGAGACCACGTCCACCATGGCCAGGGAGTTGGGCGTGATGCTGGAGCCCAGGATCACGTCGACCTTGCTCTCGCTGATCAGCTTGCGCGTGTTGGCCACGGCCGCCGTGGTGTCGGAGGCGTCGTCCAGGATGATGTAGTTGACCTTCTGGCCCGCCACCGTGCGCGGCATCAGCGCCACCGTGTTCTTTTCGGGAATGCCCAGCGACGCGGCCGGCCCGGTGGCCGAGACCACCACGCCCACGTTGATGTCGGCCAGGGCCGAGCCCCACACCGTGGCCAGGGTTGCGGCCAGCAGGCCCAGTTTCGTCAAACGCTTCATGTCTGTCTCCTTGTGTTGGATGGGGCGTGGCACCTTCAGGCGCCACAATTTACCGTGGTAACTATTTTTTTGCCAGCGGTTTGATGCACGGGTTTGCCTGGGGTCTGCACGGCAGGCAAGCCTCCCAGGAACAGGTCGGCCACCACGGGGGCCATGGCCTCGTGGTCCAGCGTTCCGTCGGGCCGCAGCCAGGTGAACATCCAGTTCATCATCCCGAACAGCAGCATGGCCAGCGCCTTGGACAGGCCCGCGCCGTCGGCGTCCGGCCGCAGCTGGGCCACCGCCTGGGCAAAGGCCTCGACCACGGCGCGCTCCTTGCCCACCACGCGCTGGCGGTCCTCGTCCTGCAGGAAGCGCACGTCCTCGGTCAGCACGCGGTGGGCATGGCGGGCATGGGCGTACTCCTGCACGAAGCGTTCGATCAGCATGCGCAGCCGCGGCTCGGGCGGCAGGCCCATGGCCTGCACCTCGTCCACCAGGGCCTGCAGCCGCGTCATGTGGCCATCGGTGATGTCCACCAGCAGCGCGTACTTGTCGCGGAAGTAGTGGTAGATGGTGGGCTTGGACAGGCCGCAGGCCTGGGCCACCTCGTTCATCGAAGTGCCGGGGTAGCCGCTGCGCGCGAACAGCGCGGCGGCATGGCCCAGGATCAGTTCGCGCTGGTCGTCGTATCCGGAAGATCGGCCTCGGGCCATGGGACTCCTGTGCGCGCTCAGCGGCTGCGGTGGTCGATCACGCGGCGGGCCTTGCCCACCAGGGTGCGCTCTATGGAATCGGGCCGCAGCACCTCGACCTCGGCGCTCACGCCGACCAGGGTCTTGATGCGCTGCTGCACCCACAGGGCCAGCGCCTCGGTGTCGCCCTGCGTGCCCGGCTGCATCTCGCAGCGCACGGCCAGCCGGTCCAGGTTGCCGTCGCGCGTGACCACCAGCTGGTACTGGCCCGACAGCTGGGCGTTCTGCAGCACGATCTCCTCGATCTGCGTCGGAAACAGGTTCACGCCGCGGATGATGAGCATGTCGTCGCTGCGCCCCACGATCTTGCCCATGCGCCGGAAGCTGCGCGAAGTC
>ERZ1292623.114-Hain-H51-01um-R1-114-length-89370-cov-16_pt1 | contig 89370 bp, 153 predicted proteins | sample MGYA00564398_ERZ1292623 | MGnify/ENA primary metagenome ERZ1292623 (study PRJEB36523, sample SAMEA6512633) | groundwater metagenome | collected 2019-01-07 | study: AquaDiva: Metagenomics assemblies of 32 groundwater samples
TTTGAAAGAGAAAGTTTCGAATAGACAATAGCAGCTGAAGCATTAATATCCGCATTGACTATACTATTAGATAAACTTAATTTAGAATAAGCAATTGCAGCTGAAGCTTTAATGTTCGCATTAACAATATTTGAAAGGGAATTGCCAGTGCCATCTACATCGAAAGTTTTATTAGTAAAAGAAACTGTATTTGATTCTGTGGCTACTTTTTTAGCTGCCGAGCCGTTATGAAATTCTAATTCATTACTGTTAACCGTCAAGTCACCAGACTCGGAGCCAGTTCCACCAGAACCAATTGTAATTGCTTTAGCAGTTCGTAAACTATTTGTTGCCATTTAATTCTCTTAAGCTTGTAAAAAATTCAAATTTTAAATTATTTACAATTTTATTTTTAGTACAATATTGAGATACGGTGTTGTAATGACTATACCCTAATTCTTTAGCTACAATGGAGGCAGAATCATATAACTTAATCTCACCAGTACTTAAATTTGTAATTCTTACTTTTTTTGCAGTAGAAGAAATACATCCTTTTTTAAACTGTCCAGAATTAAATTTTTTCTCTTTTGGACTTTTCTGTTTAATATGTTTTGTATTGGTATATTCCCATTTAAAGTTTTTATGTGATTGATGAGAAAAAGGGTATTTACAACATAAAGAAACACACGACGGTCTAAAGCCGTCTAAAGCAGTTGATTTCAAGGAAGGGTATATTTTAATTTCACCAGAGGAAGAAATTCTTCTGACAGATTTATTACGAGATTGGGCATTTTTTATTTTAATTTCTTCTGGCTTAGGTCCAGTTTTAATATTTTTATTCCAAGGAAGTGTTCCTTTTTTAGCTTTAGACATTTTTTCTCTGCTCTCTTTTGAGAAAATTGGGCGATTTCCTCCGGTAGAACAATTGTAGCCTAAAGGTAACATTGTATTAAATTCTTTAATATAGAATATCTCGCGCTCATTTAACTTATCTATAGAATCTACATTTTCTAAAATTGACACTTCAAAATTGCTTGCGCCATATTTTCTGATTGCTCTATATAGAGGATAATCATCTTGCAACATCTGTCTTAAATGTCTTTTCCAGCGAGAAGCAAAATCTATTGTCTGCCCTATATACAGTTTGTTATTAATCTTATTTTTTATTTGATAAATAACCATAATTAAACCTGCAAAAATGCACGAGCCAAAAATTTCATTTTGCCGGAATAAGAAGCTCCAGCAATATTAGAACTTGTATATTGTAATTGACCAGCAGTAGTCATGCTAAAAACTACGCTTGACTCACCAACTTTTGATTGAGCAATCTCCCAGCTACTTGCTGTGCTCTTATAAGTGACATAGATATGACCACATTCACTCACTTCACTAGAAGCAGTTGAGCGATAAACAGAATAAGAAATAATTGCTGATCGAACTGAGGAAGTATTAAAGCTAGCTCCAGTTACATTAGCTGCTGCAACTTGGTTATTTGCAATATCAAAACTTGTTAGAAGAAGGTCGCCCGTACCTGATTGCGAATTAACCGCAGATACTAAGGCTTCTAGAAGATCGGTAAGATCTGTACCCCAAGGCGGGTTAGCTCCCTGCTGCGGGATTGAATAAGAAGTGCCCTGTATAGTTACTGTAATTGCCATTTATATTCTCATATTTAGTTGTTAATTTTTTATACTTTGTTTAAAAAATAGATAAGATATTAACTTTTAAGGAATAATTTCTGCTCTGCAAGCCTACGTCTAGTAAGTCCTTCATATACCTTACCGGCTGCCTTATTCCATCTAGGAAATTCTGCAGCTGCCCCTGCATAATCAGATTGATTAAGCTTTATTAAAAGAGTACTTTTCTTTAGATTACCTATGCCTAGATTGTAGGTAAACGATATTAAAGCTGCTTCTTGAAACTCATTAAGAGGCACTTTGACAACTAACCTGACATTATTAGCTACCTTGAGCATCTCCTCAAGGAGCAAATCTTCAGCTTCTTCCTCAGTTATTACCTGACCCTCGTAAACATCCTTGATGGTCCCGTAACCGATTGTCAAAATTCCACCTACATCACGATAGGCTCGTAAGCCCAAACCTTCAAACTCTTTAATAATCTCTAAAGCATGCTTATTCACTTCAGGTTTCCTAGTGAACTTCTTCAGAAAGAGCAGGAATTTTTCCCAAATCAAATTGAGAAAGTTGCCATTTATCATATGCTTCCTCGTTAAAATGAGTGTGACCGTCGCTAGGAGAGATGTAGAATACGTCGCTTAAAGCTATATTCATTTTTTGACTTAAAGCTAAAATCATGTGGGCCACGACAACACTATCAGGATAATCTATAGCTAAGGACACCAAAAGCACGTTTGGGTGCTCGTTTTCATAAACTAATAGAGCAAACGGCAAAGAAGCTTTATCTTCACTAACTACTAAGATGTTGTTATTTTTAAAGAAAGTGAAAAATTCGGGGAGAAGAGACTGAGCTTGTTTTAAGTATTTCTTCGCCATATACAAGGTGTCCTCATATATAGTTGTTAATTTTAAAGAAAAGATAATAAAAAAGGGGACTAGAATTTCTCCTAGTCCCCTAAATTACTTATTAATTAGATTAACTAATTAAATTAGCTGTTTACAATTGCTGTGATAAGCACTTGTTTTCCTGGAGCCTCGCAGAAGAGGGCCATGTCAGAAAAACAACGTAACTCAACCCCTGCGCTATTTTCAAGCTCCCTGAAGAAGTTGCCTTCCATACCAGGGCGTTTGAACGTAACGTCAGTCGAGCCAACGCGAGCAAACATCTTAGGTTCAAGAACATAAGCATAGCCTTCTTTACAGTAGATGCTAGGCTCAATGGAAATCATTCCATTTTGTCCATAGAACTTGATTGATTTTGCGCCGCTTGTAGCTTCTGAAGAGCTGTAGGAACTGTCAAACTTACGAAGAGCAGCTTGCTCAACAAGCAAATCTGCCCAAGTTTTCGGGTTGACAATAACGCTTACATCGCTGTCCAAGCCTTTAGCTACTGCTAATGCAATGCCTCTTTCAATCTTAGCGAGAGAAAGGGAAGCAGAACCTGCAGAATAGCTGTTTCCAGCCCAGAGGCTGAAAGACGAAGCAGAGATGTTAAAGAGCGTTCCAGAATTCGTCAGGATTTTGTGAACCCCAGCAAATTCATTACCGTATGCTCCTTTGTGCCAGATTACATCTGTAGCTACGACGCCAGCCGGAGCCAGGTCAACAGTTACAGTGCGACCAGAAAGATCAACCGAAGAAACTGAAGCAGATCCACGGATGGTAGCACCCGTAGTATCGCGAATTTCAATCGGCATATTTTCTGCACCGGCCCAAATTCCAGGTGCCCATTCAGCAGTCGTAATGGTGATTACGTTAGCTGCAATTGAAGCAACTGTAGCATAGCCCATTTGACCATAAAGAAGCTCGATTTCGAGTTTCTTGCTGATCGAACGAAGCATATTAGCTACGAGGAACTTGGTAGCATCCATGAATGCTTTAGCTCCGCCTTGAGCAGCACGACTAGCAGCCGTGTAGCCAAGAACAGAACGAAGCACTACTGGATTACCACGAATTTGTGCGTCTTTAATCTGTCCCGCTACTGGAGCGTTAAGATTAAAGGCGTCATCGTCACTAGAAGCAAAAGTAACACCATGCTCGTGTCCGAGGATTACGGGCTGATGGTACAGATTTCCAGGTTGTTTGTCCTTTGACATAAAATTGATCATTTTCATCAATTTTAGGCCTTCAGGAATTAGATTTTCCAACTTATCGCCGTATGATTCTTTAAAAAGACCATTCAGCGTGTCGGAGAAGTTATTTGAACTACTTGCCATATACTATTTCTCCTTTATTATTTATTAGGCTTTCGACACTCTGTATTCGATAACGAGGTTACCGGATAGAGAGGTTGTCGCAAGGTTTTGATCTGAGTCAATCGAAACAGCAATGTTGCCACTCGCAGAAACGCCGCTTGAAGAAGCGCCTTTACGAGAAACAGCAGCCGTTCCAGCTGATAGGTTTACTACTTGAACATCAAGCAATTTATCAACTGTGCCTAGATTGTATACAAGAATTCCGAAAACTCCTGTAGCATCTGCTTCAGTTGTAAAATTTAACCCGCTGTCGATAGCAGCAGCCGTTGCAGTTTTTCCTTCAGTCGATAGAACCAATGCAGCCGGAAGATCAGTCGCGTGAGACTTATTTGCCGGAGTTGCATTGAATGTGATCGAGAAAGGAATTACAAGTCGTTTTTCACGAAGCTTATAATCTTCAACGGCAGCATTTTTATCCATATGTTGTGCCATGTTTTTTCTCCATGTTAATGTTAATGTATAGCACTTTGCTATACACAGTTATTATCATCGTCTTATACTTTATAAACATGGCAGGAAGGGTAGGTGCCGCTTTCGTAGGCATCATCCCCTGTATGCTAAATAAAGGAAGACTTACATATTAAGTTGTTAATTTTTACTTGACAACTTAATAAAATTTATTAATTTAATAGAATCAGATAGTTAAGCGCCTAGAAAATCTCTAATAGACATTTTCTTTTCAGCTTTGGCTTCATCTTTCTTCTTAGAACCTTCTCCAGTAGATTTTACAGCATTTGCCGTTTCAACTACTTGTTTAGCTTTAGCAAGGTTTCTCTTACGAAGACGACCAATAATCTCTTTACCCATAAAATCTTCAAGCTGATCATCTGAAAGAGAGTTAATAACTTCCTTAAATTCAGATAATGTAGCATTCTTAACAATTGGTACAATGTCCTTAGCTGACAAATCACTACCACTCTCAAGAGCAATCATCATATATTCAGCCATAGCTTTTACAGTGCGAGCTGTTTTAGGAAGGCCTCCAACGTCAAGAGCTGCGGAAATGTCTGTTTCTAGCTGACGCTCGTGTTCCTGTTGAAGCCGGGTAAATTCTTTTTGTTCCCAGTCTTTCTTTTCATCTTCTCGTTGTTTCTTAAGAGATTCTAGTTCTTTCTTATGCTTTTCAAGCTCTCTCTGTTCAGGAGTTTTTTCTAAATCCTGGAGCTGCTCGCTCATAATTTCTTCAGCAAGTTTCTTAAGATCAATGCCGATGTTTGGATCGGTGAGCACTTTGCGGGGATTTGATTTCAGTTCGGAAATAAACTGCATTGCAGCTTTTCTAACTTCTGCAGCCTGTTGAAAAGATTCATCAGAAGCCATAGCTTTCTGAAGATATTTCTGCATTTCAGCATCGTTAGAGAGATCAAGTTTAAATGACTTGTCTTTACCGTTTATTTTAAGCTTATATTCTTTAAGCTGCTTTTCTTCGGTTTTTGAAAGCTTTTCGCCCTCGGCTTTTTTAGCTTGCAGCTCTTCAGCTTTAGCTTCTGCTTTTGGAGCAGCTTCTTGAGCTTCTGATTGTTCTTGATTAAGGTCTTCAGCAGCCTGAGCAGCTGCCTGTTCGATATTCTCTTCTGACATAACGTCTCCTTTAGAGATGATTATTCTTCCGCTCTTATGAGTAGGAAGGAGTATGAGAATTGCTTCTCATATATAGTTGTTAATTTTTACTAACAAAGTATAAAATTATAAAGGCTATATTAACTATTACACTAGAAGCTAGTAATATCTTGTATATAACCATTCTAGCCGGGTAGCTCTTTTTAAAGTCTTCTGTAGATTTATTGTGGTAGATAATCTGCATTATAAAAGTTCTAAATCCTGGCCGACATAGGAAGATAGATCTAAAGTTCGTTTATTACGGATCTTCTGGGCTTCTTCTATGACATAGTTCTTTGCGCCGAGAAGAGTTTTTATTTGGTGAGGTATTGTAATCGTGCTATCGGAAGCATTAGAGTCGATATTAACAACAACATTTCGTTCTTCTAAATTGTAACTTTTTAAAATAACAGACATTAAAATCCTACTTTCATTAAAGTTCTTAGTCTATCAGTACCGCTAGGAGGGACTTCTACTACTCCAAAGAAGTAATGTTCCATAGCGGCTTTCATGGCCTGGTCTGAATCTCCATAGAAACATTTTTTCGATAGGAGAGAAGTATTACTATAGGTTCCTCGGAACCTATTTGCGACCCAAACTGTACGTACCGGATCATCGCCATTTCCATTTGTCGCCATATACTATCCTTGAGTATATATTAACTGCCCGTTAATAGTAGTAGCTGTAGTGGCAGAGGCTAACCATACCAAAAAAGGAACTGTATTATCATACATTCTTACAAATCCAGAAGTTAGCGCATCAATACTATTCCCTGTATTAACCACAACACATTCTAGTCGAGCTAATTCTCGATAAGCTACTAGATGAATAGCACCGCCTCCATAAGAAGTCCCAAGAGTGATTGTTTGAATTGATCTAACCCCTGTATCTCCAGCTGCTAATTGAAAAGGCACAAATGTTCCAGCTACCGCCGTTGCCGGAAAGGAGGCAATCGTTGCAGTTTTACCCGCCGTACCTGCTTGATTAGTATAACTCATAGTTGTATTAGTTATAGCTCCAGCATTCGTAGTAGCGGTAGAAACTTCTATGCCGATTTGAATACCGTCTCCGTTAGTAGTGCCTGTTTTATCTCTAGCAGGCCAAGCTGCAGAGTTAACTGTTTGTGCAGTTGTGGTCGTAACAGCAATTCCTGAATTATGCCATAATCTATCAAACAATCGTAAACACCCGACAACACTGGCGCTTGTTTGCAGTCTTGCTAAATAGGTATTACCAGAGACAGGATTTGTAAAAGGAATTTGACCTGCATAAGTTGTTAGAGCAGCTCCTGCTATGCCAGGACTAGGAGCAACAGCTGCGCCAGGAATACCTGAAGTATAAAAAAAAGAATGATGTACTCCTACGGCTTCCATAGCAGCTCCAACTTTAAGAAACTGTGCAGGCGCTCGCATTCCTGCAATAACACCATCTAATGTAGTAATCGCCATAATTAAACTCCTTCTAACGAATTAGCAAAATTTGTAATTTGTGCGGCTAAATCTCTTAGCTCTTGAGGCCTCATCCATTTGTTTGCAACATAACATGTAGCTTCTATAAAATCTGGGTGCTCTTTAAGTTCTAAAATTAAAGCATTATTTTCATCAAAAATTTGTAAATCTGCCATATACTTTCCTATGTAGCGTCGTCATCAAAATATGAAACTCTACCTGCAGCAATTCCTATTCCAGAAATAACTAAGTCTAAAGAGTTTCCTGCAGAAGACGCAAATAACCAAGCAGGCGGAGAAACTGCTTCTGTAAATCCCCCATTAGCTAGAATTAATTGTGCTCCTTCTAAATTTGTAGAAGCTCCATCTCTAAAATTTACTGAAATAGCTGCTGTTGCTACAAGTTTAACTGCATAAACTTTTATACGTTTACTAGCTGCTGCTGAAACAACTGTCCCTGTAGCAGAAAGGGAAAAGGCAGCTGACTTTAAAGTTTTTGATACCACAGGAGCTACATATTTTGCAGCAGGAGTTTCTCCGTATGAGATCGGTATGCCATAAAGAGACGCTGATATAGTTCCTGATGTGTATGAGGAACATCTTATTCGTACATATCTCATTGGATTAGGTCCACTAAACATAGCTGATGTACTATTCAGCGCCCAACTAAAAGAGGGAAGAATACTCGGCTGATCTTGCAAGTACATTGGAAATCCATGCCAAGTTGTATTGTCGGGAGAACCCTCAAATGTTACAGTACCTACACCACCAGAAACATAGCAAGATAAAGATCGAAATTGCCCTAAATCTGAAGAAATAACATTTCCTGTAGCCGTTACAGAACCCGTCCATTGGTTCCAACCTGTCATAGCATTTGCTATTTTAATTCCTCTTGCTCCTGCAGGATCTACAGAACTTCCGATCTGCTGCATTGTAGCATCACAGAGCATGGCGTAGGCTGCTGGAGCAGTACCAAATGCTACTCCTTGAAAAGCTACATTCGCTGATAGAGTGCCGCTAGTATATGAAGAAATTCGAACTCGAAACCATCTAGCTCTAGTTGCGCCGTAAAAAATAGCTGTAGTGCCGTTGGAAAAACTAAAATTCCAATAAGGCAAGGAAGTACCATTTCCAGTTTGATAAACCTCAAGATTTTTCCAGTTAGTATTATCGTTAGAACATTCAAAATTTGCAGCTAAAGTCCCCGTACTAGAAAGATAAACACTAAAATAAGGATATTTGAGACAATCAGTAGATGAGACGGGGGTATCGTTTAGTGCGGAGCCGCTTCCCAAGGCGGTGAGTGACGCGATATTTTCAGTAACAGTACCATTTACTGTTGCAATAATTACACTATTTGGATCAATAGCCACAGCAAGTGAAGGTTGAGTGCCATCAAAGGCAGTATTTGCTGGGTTAACAAAGGCATCCAAGGTGCCATCAGTCAACCTAGTGAATTGGGCTTTGTTAGTCTGATTAGCTGAAGTTGCCGCTCCAGCAGGAAGAGGTAAGGAAGCAGCCGACACTGGAACAGTTTGGTCAGAGGCTATATTTACTGCCATTGAATTAGCGATTATTTTCGTACCTAATGAAGCTGGCAATTTTGCAGACATTGCCGATTGAGTAGATTCTAAATTTAATGCAGAGGTATTGAGATTTGTCCCCGCATTTGCAGTAATTGTCCCTGATACTGGCTGTGTTACTGCCGACCCATCTACTTTGAGTGCGGTCATTGATGCAATACCTTGAACAGTAATGACATCTGAAGATGCGGAACCAGCCGTACCTAATGCAGGTTGTTTTGCGGCTGTAGAAGCTCCAGTAGGGAGCGGAAGAGAAGTAGCTTTTACGGTAGTATCGACAAGAGGAACGGTTACTTTATAATTAGTTTCAAAATCTGATTGGTCTGACGAAGGTGGAATTTCTATAAAAATTATAGCTTCTAAAAACATTAAGTTATCGGATGCTCTAATTAAATAGTAACCGTCAATCTGGGTCCAAGTAACGTCGGGACTGGCACGATTAATAAAAGATTTAATTTCTGGCCAACTAACTGTTACAAAACTCATTAAGCAATTTCCTCATAATTAATTTTCGCAACAAAAGGTCCGGCAGTGAGAGGTATGGCACAAATAGATAAGATATCAGAAGTTCCTGATATAGTTGATCCGATATCCAGTAGAGGATTTTCAAAATCTACTCTAGCAGTGTTCGTTTTACCACTCCCATAATCAGAAAATACTAGAGTACCTCCAGTTATGCCTGTAGCGACAGTATCAAATTCTGCATATCCACCAGGAGCTGCGCCCCAAGTGGGAGCAGTTAAAGTACCATTTAAAACTAGTTCAAGCCTATAATTGTCTGCGGCTGTATTAAACAAAGTAAAATCTATGATACGAAGAGTTGCTTTAATATTTGCCGCAGCCAGTCTAAGAGAAATAACCGGCACTTTAACTCCTAAAGCAACAACTCTTGTAGTATTTGCATTATTTACAGACCTAACTAAACCGTGGCCTTCCTCCCCACCCTCGCTCATGACAGCAGAGCAGGTATGAATCATAGTGGTAGCACTAGCTGATGTTCCTGTATTCTCAATCTCATATCTTAATGGAAGTTTGCCTGAAGTCATATACACAGTAGAATCAGTATTTGCATGATCCATTGCATGACAATATATAATTTTACCGGCTAGAATAAATCCAAATCTAACTCTCCCACTTCCAAGCCATTCAAAATCTACCGTAAAAATCTGTTGTTTAGAGGTATCTAATACAAACCCACTAGGGCCAGTACCATCTAATCTATCTAAATTCCAAGCTGATTGATTTACCGCCGTATCGACCGCGCTGCCAGATACGAAGGATCGTTTAACTACTCGTATAGTTGATCCATTAGTTTCAAAAAATAAACCATTATCTGCGTCAAAATAACCAATCCTACTTCTTACGTTAGATTTAATCCCTCCTAAATTACCTGTCATCAAAATTTGCTGGCTACGTCCAGGATAATATCTTACATGATGTTTGCCTTGCCTGATCACTTTATCGCCAGAAGCAGTGCCAACTACCATCTTAACACTGCTCTCATTAGGAAAATGAGTGCTAGTTGCTCCTCCAGTAGTCTGTTCATCCCATATTAAGGGCTGTTTATCGTAAGTAAGAATGCTATCAAATAGAAGTTTTGGAGCAGAAGTTCTAAAGCGAGCAAAAGCATCAAGTAGTGCTCCTTCTGGCTGAATGGAAACTTTCATATTTCCTTCAGGAGTGAGTGCTCTAGGTACTGCCTCCATCATTGGAGTGTAGATTGTCTGTGCGCGAAGATAGGTAGAAGTGGATGTGCCTAAATTAGTAATTTTTATTCTAAAATAGGTTCCTACGATTTGTAGAGTACGACCGTCCCCATGATTTGCTAATAAAGTATAAACGTCGCCAACATCCCAGTTAGTATTGTCTATGGATTGTTGACATTCTACTTGAATAGGTTGATCACATCTAACTTGTACTTGTACTGACGCTGAAGCTACAACTAGCTCCCCAGTTCCAGTATAAACTGCTCCAGAAGCTAGATTGGCCGTAGTAGAGTTATTAGTAGAGGTAATAACTTGCTGAACAGAGTTAACATTAAGAAAATGTTCTCCTAAAACAGACTGGCTCGCTATAGGATTATTATCATCATCAACAAGTTTCTGTCTTCCCTCTTCATTTCGAGGTCTTTGCACAACGGAATGGAACATATTAGCTGTTCCGCCAGCATTAGGAGTTGATCCATTTGTAATTTTTGCTCTGCCGTAGCGAGCACGAATAATATGATTTTCAACATAAGGAGTATTTGCAGGTACGAGGTGCGAATGCATCGTAATCCAGGTAATTCCGTCATCTGACTCTTCGTACATATGAGTCATCTCTGTAGTAGATCTCATTGAGCACACAATGCCATACCCCATAGATTGAGAATCTAAGGCTGGACTTGTATAAGAGGCTCCTGCACCTAAAGAGCTGTTAAAAAAATCAAATAAGGATGGATGTTGTGCTTCTAATAAACTCATATTACGTTAACTCGGTCACATTCAAATTCAAAGCGCCGCCGCTTCCCCAAATAACAGAGATAACTCCTGTATAAACAGGAAGCTGCATTTCATAAAATCCATTAGCAGTGAGGCGAAAAGTATAAGTTGTAGTCGTAGAAGTTGCCGCATACGAAACATAACAAATAGCTGCGGTATCATTGTGAAGTAGTAATCCTTTTCTACTGGCATTAGCTGCTAGCACCGTCACAGAGGCCGCATTTCTAGCTACTGTGGTTATCGTCGCAGTAGAAGCAAACATTCTCCCATTTAAAGTGGAGAGAGTTGACTCCGTTGCTGCTCCTGTAGGAAGAGGCAGAGAAGCCGCAGAAATAGGCTGGGTAACTGCAGAACCGTCTACTTTAAGAGCATTAGCAACAGTTACATCAGCAAAAGTGCCTGTACCGTCACCAATCTTAATACTATCATCAGCATCACTAATAATTACTGATGTTGCAGAAGGCGCGGTTATAGCCGCGTCAACTTTTAGACGCTTTGAAGGCTCGTCGAAAGCTTCTTGAAGTATTTGGCCGGGGTCGAGTAACGATTTACTCATTATTTACCCTTTTTAATTTTCTCTTTTAGTTTTTTAAAATAAGCCTTTTGAGGAGACAGCTTTTTAGCTTCTGCTTTATAAACATCCTTCATTAAAGGCTGCATTGAAGTAAATGTGTTAGAACTGTCTGCCATATTACCTCAGATTATTTAAGGCTTGTTGCTGTAAAGCCGGGTTTGCAAGTAAATCTCCCTGCACTTGAGCTGGATGGGGAATATTTATACCTTGTTCAATACCGGGGCCTTGTATTTCTCCACCCTGAACTCCCAGACCAAGCTGCCCTTGCTGTGGTGGAGCCATTGCACTAGGAGGAAGTCCTTCTCCTGGAGCAGGCATTGCTGCTTGCTGTAAGTCTTTAGGAGCTGAAGGAGGTGAAGGAGGAAGGGGCTGCTGTTTAAGAATCATTAATAAATTTGGATCAGTAGTTTGTAACAATCCTAAATGTTCTTGAATATGAGCTTGAACACGTCCAACTAAATCTGCGTCTTTTTTAAGTTCAGGATCAAAAAGAATTGATCTATGTCCATCAATATGTTCCGCGTGATTTTCAGTAAATATTGCTTGAGGAGTTTCTCCCTCAATTATCGCTTCATTTTCAGCTCTGATTAACAGGTCTTCTTGAACAGTATCCTCAGTATAAGCTTCTAAATTCCCCGTATGAAGGAGATTTACATATTGCTTAGGAGTAATTTCCCCATATTGCAGAAGTTGTTCCGCCATTTGTACTCGACCAGCAGTGGTAGAAGATAGAGGATTACCCACGTCTACGATAACTCTACTGATACTAGAAATGTCCTTACCAGTAAACTCTTTCATCTTAGCTCTGTTACGTTTACCAGCAATGGCTACTATACGAGGAGTATGAGCAAAGTCTTGTAGCATCTTGATAATAGCTGTTCCGACAGATTCAAGAAGCTCAACATACGATTGCTGCAATCCAGACATGAACTGAAGCGCCATGCTCTGTACTAGCGCGAGAGCGGTACCTGATTTAAGGCTAGCTTCTGGCTGGCCTCTAGCCACACTATTAACTCCAGAGATTAATTCAATCTGTTGCTGAATCATTTCAATAAATTTGAAAACTTCAGGAGGAGTGTTAGTAAGATTGAGAGCTTCTGGCTTTCCCGCTTGAGCATTGTAGTCAATAATATTCAATCCGCCAACAAGTTGATTAACTGCAATGTCTGTTCCACGAGGATTGAGAACATTCTGAACACCGAAGGCATTTTGATTGGTAGCTACTGTTGAATAGAGAGTGTTAAGCATCTCCTGCAGGGGGAGAATGTCAAACATTTGAGTGTAGCCATAAGGCGTTCCATGTATATTTGACGGGGCAATTCGAAATACAGGCAACACTCTATAAGGCATTGCCACATCCTGAAGAACGATGTCAGAAGTTAGGAACATCAGGTATCTACCATCAGGCATAGATTCAGTTTGTTTGTGATAAAATTCTAATACTTGAACATCGTCTGTTTGATCTAGAAGAGTAGAAACTCCCATTCTAAATTTATTCAAATCAGACTTAGTTTGGAGGGCTTTAATTTCTTCAGCTTGCTCCGGGTATTTGGCAGCTAAATCGTACTTATTCTTCCAACGACGAACTTGAACCCAGTCATGAGTATTAGATTCTTTAGTGCCGTCGTACATAACATCGAAAGGAGATAGATTTTCAAAAGTAATATCCCCTTCATAGATTTTTGTCTTAGTTTCTTCTATATAATCTACCATCTCGCCGCGAGTAGAGTCCCATTCCATGACGATAAAGCCAGCACCGTAGACAATAGCATATTCAACAGCCTGCTTTAAATAAACTTCAAGCTTCTTTTCTCTGAGATAGTAGTCAAGGATGTTGTTTGCAAGGAAGGTTTGGACTAAAGACTTATAATCCGTGTTCATTGCTCGGCAATCTAGAGAAGGCCTGTTTGCCGTAGTCATTACTAGAATGTGGGTAGCAATGTTACGAAACTGATTTACAGGAAGCTGGGCTAATTCGCCTTGTTCCCCAGAAAAAGTGATTTGATGAGCAGTTCCGGTACTAGCGTAATAGCTGCCGTGATAGGCATAATAAGAAGCTCGTAGTTTCTGTAAGAAACCAGAGCTTTCTACTGAATTGTACCAGTCGTTGCTTTTAGCATCTAGAATACTAGCTAACTTATTGGAAGGCTTGGCCGCAAAATATTGCGAAGTATCATTAGATTGAGTTTCACTCATTTTTAAAAATCCTTACATATTTAGTTGTTAATTTTAGCTATTTCTTAATATTAAATATCTTCTGAAATTGTTGATATTGGGGGTGACTGGGTTGATTGCCCCCCCATTTAAATGAACTTTCAGTAGTTTTTGTAAAGTAATTTGCTGGGTACGGATTACGAGTGGTATGCACGTTACGCACAAGATACTTAAGGGTATCAATAGCATCAAAGTGTCCATTATCTGCTGATCTATCAAAACTGGTCTTACTCTTGTTCCAAATTCCCGCTTCTAAATGGGTTATTAGTGTAATACAGCTAGGATTTATAATGATTTCCTCATTTTGAAGCATAATTCTAACTTTATTAAGGGCAGCATCAGCGTCATCTTTTCTGGTAGGAAGAAATCTAAGTCCATGTAAATCATACAAGTCTTTAATAACAATTAGATTATTATCACTAACTCTGAGATAGGGAAGGCGCTGCTCCCCTGTTATTTTGTCCATAAAGGTAGAGGCTTCTGTCTTTTTAATACCGTCCGCCAATGTAGAGGTATTGAACTTCTGACCATTAATAACAAACTCACTCTCGATTATCAACTTACTGTTGACAAAATCAAACCAGGCAAAAAGTACTACGGTTAAGTCCTTCATGCCTATGTCCATTGCCACATAAGAATCGTAAAAAGGGGCACGAGGCCATTCCTTAACAATTCTATCTTTTAATACTTGATTAAATTCAGGAATAATGGCGTAGTTCTCGTCTTTAATAATTTCGCATCCGTATTCTCTTCTAAAATCAACGCTGTCTGTTCCACCAGACTCCTCTACTAATTTATCAAATTCTTCCTTGTCAATATTTGGATTATCATAAATCGTCTTAGTAACTAGATTACCTTCAATGCGAGCTTTGTTAAGATATTTCGTAATATAAGGATGAATAGGTGACTTTGGAGGGGTAGAGGCTAAGATAATCTTTCCTTTAGTAGTAGTGGTCGTAGGAAGGATGATAGAAGTGATGATATATGGAAGATCGTCCACTAAGCCTGCTTCATCTATAATAGCTAAATGAGAGCTGCCGCCTCGAACTGATTCTGCCCTGCCTCCATCAAGCCCCGTCAAATCAATACGGGAACCATTAGGAAAAACCCAAGCATTTTCTTGAGTTTTAAATTCGGGCCTGAGTTCTATAGGACACGATTCAATAATTTCCCTAATCAAAGGCCTAATGATGCTGCGAGCGTCTTTTTGTTTAGCGCAGCAATACTTGACTAAAGAATTTTTCTTACGAAGACAGGTTTCAAGGGCTATAATACAGAGGGCGTAGCTTTTTCCTAGACGGCGAGCGCAGTTCCATACCACAATTTTCTGTTTACAGTTTTGATAATTACGGTATAAATCCTGTTGAACTGGGCGTAAAAGCCAATGTAATATCCCTTGTTCCCAAAGCTGCCTCTGTGCTTCTTCTATTGTGATTTTTTTATCTTGGTCCACGATTTAGTCTTTATTTCTTGTTTTTCCGTATAGCCACAGAGGACACATTTCTTATACCCCTGTCGTTGAAACTTCTCTTCTGGATGTTCGTGGAGCAAAGCAACACTGCATCTAGGACAGAGACGTTTCTTAATTTCTTGTTCATTTGGAGCCATTTTGTTTAATAATATCAATAAGTTCTGCGCTAGATGTAGGGAGTTTTTTAGATGAAGCTTCAAGAGTTTTATTCTCTTTATTAAAAATACCCTTATTTTTCAATAAGATATCTAATTTCTTTACTTCTTCGAGATTTAGTTCCTGACCAATACTTCGTTTTTGAATGAGATGAATTTGCTCATCAATAAGAGCCTCTTCTGGAGAAACAATAATTCTAGGAGTAAGAGAACTAGTGGAAATTAATAAGGATTTTAAATGAGAAATTTCAGCCTCTTGCTGAACAATCTTTTCCTTTAATTTTATGAGGGTATTTTGCTGAGCTTCTAAAAATTTCTGCTTGTCAATATCTTCTTTAAGTTCTTTATAAAGAGTTAGAACATTATCAATCTTATCCATAACTTATCTCTTAAAAGAAGAAGTTAGAACGATAGCATTCATCTTATCTTTAGAAACTTTGACCTGCTCTTCAAGTTCTACAATACGATCTTGAATTTCCTTATTTACAGGCTCTTCAATATGACCTTTGTAGTAGTAAATTGCGAAATATAGAGAAGAAAGTCCTATCATTACAAGAGCGTCGCCGATACTAGCACCTGTAATAAGAAGTCTTATGAGATAGGCGATAAGAGAAATTGACGGTAAAATCAAATACTTAACCATTTAATATTCCTTTGTATAGAATAATTTAATCCAAAAGGGTATAAATTTAAAAATAGCTGTTAAGAGTGTGAACAACGTGTTATAATATAATTTCCTTAAGAAAGGATGTTTGCCTTACTCTTTGGCTATAAAAAGACATTACTGTCTCAATATTAGTTGTTATTTTTAAAAGGCCGTGGTATAATAAATTATGATGAAAGCAATTTTCCTAATTATATCCCTAGTCTACGCTGGAAATATTTTTGCCAGTGATTTTCGTATATTACAATTAGATGAAGTAAGAGTGGATTATATGTCCTTTTTCTCTAAGGGACGAGATCCAATGATTACAAATAACGGACTCCCAGACAGGGAACTTGGCAAACTATTGGATATGCAAATCAGCACCACAGTATTAAAATATGGATATTGGAGAAGTTTGGTGCACTCTTATACAGATGCGGTAATGAATAGCGAGGGGGGGAGTCAATTCCGAAGCGTCGGCCTCAACATGGAACTAGGCATCAGACTATTCTCCCAATTAGACATTTTCTACTGGCACTATTCACAACATTTGTTAGATACAACATCGGATAAAATTGGAGGATTCCCCGTACAAGACGCCGTGGGTATACATTTATATCTATATTCTTCTGATAGAAAGAAGAGTTTATTTTAATGTACACTAAGAATAATAATCATAATATTGTTTTATACGATGTAGACGACACTCTCGTAGCTATAGACCCAATTGAAGGGGTTGAGCCTTTAGTAATTGAGAATGGTCCTTATAAAGAAGTAGTATACCCTATTCATCAAGAAATAAAAAGACTAAAGCAGGCGAAAATGCGAGGCCACTATGTAAGGGTTCATTCTCAAGGCGGGTCAGATTGGGCCGAGACTGTAGTAAAAGCTTTAGAATTAGAAAACTATGTGGACAGCATAGAAACAAAACCAAAGTGGTACCACGATGACTTGCCTGCCGATTCTTGGATGTCCCGCTTTTACGAAGGACCAAAGAGATGAACCCTAGTCTCAAGCCTGGAAACATTTTAGTTGAGCCAGATTTTCTAGATACTTTACGATTTATAATCACTTCTTCAAAAGTAAGGAACATAAAGTATTATAGCTATGCCTATTCCAGGAATGGATTAAACAGTCGAGGAGGCATAGCAGATGCTAAGCATCATGAGTTTGAAATTGATCGCCTATACACTGATATCTTCCAGGAGGCAAAATGAGTGCCAACTTTGATTCTAAAAGAGACACAAACTATCTTCTTAACGCAGCTAGAAAAAATTTAACATTAGGAGATATGGAAGAAGCTATAGTGCTGGCCTCCTTTGACGCAGAAACTTCTCAGGACATAGACCGAATTGAGAAAGAACTAATACAACAAGCTTTCCTAAAGAGAGTTTGCCTTGTTAAAGTGCTTCTCTTTATTCCCGAGTATTTCTTAATGGCCCTATTATTCCCTGCTAAGATTAGAATAGGTAAACAAAAAACTACTTCTCTTTATTGGAAATTCTTATTTAATAAAATTTCCTACGATAAATTTAATAAAGAATTGACAACTTTACTAAAAGAAGGTATTATTACTTAGGAGCTTTATGGAAAACGATATTCCGGTTATTAGTAATTTTAAAGAATTAATGAACCAAGTAGGTTTTTCTTGGGATTGGCCCAAACATAGTATTATTAAAACTCCAGAAGGCTATGTACTAAATAAACTTTATATCACTCCTGAATATGTTACATATAAAACAGACACCTGGGAACTAGAGCCTGGAGTGTATGAGCAATTTGAAAGATTTGTAGGTTTTATAAATTCAACAGAACGACATGAGGTGTCCCATTACTAATTCATTCATAATTCTTAAAGACTCTTACGGTGATGATATAAGACTAGCTCCTGACGAGATTGCTTATTATAAACAAGAAGGACATTTCACTTCAATTTTTTTAAAAAGCGGAGGATTTTTATCCTTTCAAATCACTGTAGGAGAACTAGACCAGGCATTAACTGAAACCTTATTTATGATTAAGAAAGCCTATGCTGCCAATGACATTTCTCAAAGGTAGTATTTTATATCTTAACGTACTCGCTCACGAGGCTGTTCCTCTAACTTCTTTTGCAGAACAACAAGTTTGGAAATCCGAGCCGCACTCTAAACTTGACTTTTATACAGACATTTTTATATGACTAAAACTACTACTAAACCTACTATTGTTTACGCAGAAAGAAGTATTATTCAGAGAGGCATTTCCTTCAAGAATGATTTATATATTGTAGATAACAATGGCGCCGCTAATGTAAACGACTACGATGATCCTAGACTAGTTCCTAATTATTACGGATTTAGTCAGTCCTTCTTACACTACAACTTCTACACAGACATATTTGTATGATAGAACTTTATACGGGATCTATAATTAGAGATGATCGTCTCCCGGTCTTAGCCTTTATTACCTCCAGTTACGGTTTTGTTACCGGACCAGTAGATGTCTTGTATAATGGACACCCAATGACCTACTCAAGTGGAGATATTTATACGGACATTTTTATATGAAACTACTTTACTACCCAGACACTATATTAGAAATGCCCTGCTCTCCCGTAGAAGACTTTACTTCAATTCCTGCTCTTATAGACGAGATGACAGTCCTCATGAAGGAACATAAGGGACTAGGATTAGCTGCGAACCAAGTAGGAAAATCACTGAATCTATTTATTATGAAAGATTCTAAAGGAGATATTAAAGAGTTTATTAACCCAAAAATTATAGAAGAGATTGATGTGGTTAATATGTCAGAAGGCTGCTTATCCTTTCCCGATATCTTTCTTAATATCTCCAGACCTGAAACAGTAGTAGTAGAGTTTAAAAATAAAGAAGGTGAAGTTAGGCAGATTGTAGCAAATGGACTAGAGGCGCGCACAATTTTGCATGAAATGGACCATCTCCAGGGAGAGGTTTTTATAAGCAAGGTAAATAGAGCTACTAGAAAAGCGGCTCTAAGTAGATTAAAGAGGCATAAATGAAATTCACAGACAAGAGATTTACAGAATTGCTCCACGAATTAACTCAGAAAAGAACCGTTGTTACTTTCTCCAAAGATTTTCCTGGTATGATTACAGTTACTGTAGATGAAGCGCATTCTCATTTAGGAACTCCTCATGGGACATTAAAAGATTTAGAAAGTGCTATAAGAAATCATCTCGCTTCCCATTTACAGGAGGAATAAATGAATGTAACTCTATCTTTATCATCATTAATATTTGTTTTATGCTCCCCTTATAATAACAATAAGGAGTGTAAGCAATATCTTATTGATTGTTTTAACAAGGCTGTAATTACTGAAGAAGCAAAACAATATACTATCGAGATAAGAAAAACCAGATCACTTTTAGGGTGTGCTAAGCGCGGGGGATATTTAAAAAAATGAAGCCTCTGGATTTATCATGGGGGAACCCAAAATACGTAGAGCCTTATTGGAAGGACTTAGATATTTCCTGGACTCAATCTAGATTAGAATGTCCTATGCCTTATATCTATGGTGGAACTGAAGAATTAAAAAATTCTATACTAAAACTCCACGAAAAAGAACTGAACATCTTTACAGCTGACAAGCACATCTCAATTGGCAACGGAGCTACTCAGCTTTTAATAGCAACTATGGCCTGCCTTGGAGAATCTGTCACGGCTCAGGCTCCCTATTTCTTAAGATTTCCTCGCTTCGCTCAGATGTCTGGAAATCCCTTCCAACTTTGTGGCTCTTCCGTGGAAGTTATTACAATTCCCAACAATCCTGATGGAGATTGTTACAAATTTCCTAAACACAAGTTAACAAGCCCTAAAATTTATGATCTTTCTTACAACTGGCTACCCTATTTACCAAAAGGAACTACCTTCCGGTTCAATGAAGACATTATGATCTTCAGTTTAGCTAAAGCAACAGGTCATGCCTCCACTAGAATAGGCTGGGCATTGTTTAAAGATGAGACACTCGCAAAAAAAGTAGACGATTACATAGAACATGCTAGTGCAGGTGTATCAATTGAAGCTCAGAACAAAGCTATTGCAGTAATTAACTCACAACTTCATACAGAAGACACTTGCTTTAAATATGGACAAAAGGTATTATTAGAAAGATGGGAAAGGCTTCGAAATCTCAGCCCTCCCTTTGAAATATTAAATAAGAACGGCATGTTTCTCTGGTGTCAAGCAAAAAATTGGCAGGAAATTCTAGAGCAGAAGCAGGTTATAGGAACAGCTGGTGAGTTATTTGGTGGAACTAAGGAACAATTTCGACTTAATATTGGATGTTCTAGTAAAGAGTTTGAGGAGTTATTAAAAAGATTATGAAACTTAATAAAAAGAAACTACTAAAAGAATTCAGAGAAGATTGGTCAGAAGAAGAAGCTGATTTACTAATAACACATTGGGATAATTTACATGAATACAGTTTAAACTTTCTTACTATGTTTGTACAAAATAAAACAGATCCGTGGCTTATACCTGTTTTATTAGAATTTTCTGCTTATATTAAAAATCAAGAATATACTAAGAAGCTAGAACATATTATTAATGAAAAAGACATCGCTATTATCGAAAAAGAAAACCAAATGCTTAAGAACGAGAACGAGCATTTAAAAGATGTGATAGCTACTTTCAAATTAAATGCGGAGCTGATGAAAAATGGAAAAATTTGAGCCTGGCGATATTATAGAAGTGGTAGATGTTAATCAATGTGGAGTGCCTTCTGTACTCCACATAGGACAATTGTTCACTTTTAAATGCTATTATGCCGATGGAGGCACGAAACAGAAACTGCGAGTAGAAGAAGACTTTAACCCTTGGTTTGCTGATAGATTTAAATTGAATGAGAAATGTGCTCATGATAAAGACTTTACAAAAAAATTAGAAAATTTAGTACTAGAATAGAAAAAATCTGTTGACAACAATTATACCTTGTGGGACTATTAGTAATAGGTAGAACACAAAACTAATTAAGGAGATAAAACTTTGAAACCTTCTAAAATCTTTGAAATTCTGGACATGACCCTCAGAGCAAGACAAGCTAACACCGTATTCAATCCCCTCTTCGTAGGGCCTCCAGGTGTCGGCAAATCCCAAATCGTACAAGCCTGGGCTAGAAGTAAAAACCTCCCCTTTGTCGATCTTAGAGTAGCCTTTCTAGAGTCTCCCGATTTCATCGGGTTCCCTTCCATTACTGTCAGGGATGGTCGCCAGATTACTACTCACAACCTCCCTGAATTCTGGCCGACCGAAGGGGAAGGCGTTCTTCTCCTCGAAGAGCCAAATCGCGGCACCCAAAGCGTGATGAACTGCCTTATGCAGCTCCTTACCGACCGTAAGGTACATAACTACACTCTCCCCGAGGGCTGGGTTATCGTAGGTTGTATCAATCCTGAAGGGGAACAATACGATGTGAACACTATGGATGCGGCGCTCCGCGACCGCTTTACGATGTTTGAAGTAACTTATGACAAACCTACCTTCGTATCATACATGCAATCAGCTAAATGGCACCAAGATGTCGTCAACTTCGTTGACTCCGGTATTTGGGTATATTCCCCACCAGAGACTGTCGGCGACACTCCTGGAACTAAGTATGTTTCTCCTCGAACCCTCTCCTACTTGAATGCCGCTCTTGTTGCGGGTATGGGAGATAAGGAGAATGAGCTTACTGTATATGAAAGCATTCTCGGAAGAAACGTCGGGAAAGACTTTTATAACTTCCGACACAACGAATCTCCGGTAATGTATAACGATTTGGTCAAAAATAAAAAGGCTGCACTGAAAAAACTGGAGAAATTCAGCGATCCAAACAATTATAAGAACGGTATGATCTCCCTTACGGTTCGTGATATCATAGATTATGGCGACATTAAGGACGATTTGCTTATTGACGTAGTATTAACCATCCCGGTTGAGCAGGGAACGGCTCTTATCCGCGACCTGGAATTCAAACGCAAGGATAACACTCTCCTCAGTAAACTTTGTTCTGCAAACACTGAGATTAAGAAACGCTTCCAGGCGGTGCTGAACTATGGAAAATAAACCCCCAGTCCGTATCTCTGAAGAAACATATAAAAATGCTCTTTCTTCGGCGGTGTATAGACTCACTTTAATAGAGAGATTTTACGGAAATCTTCTGCAGGAGCTAACTGTTAAGCGAAATGCTATGGTTCCTACAGCAGGGATTACATATAATACTAAAACTTTACAGTTTGAGATTTATATTAACCCCCAATATTTCTGTACCTTAACTCCGGCTGAGATGGTAGGAGTGTTTCACCACGAAATTCTCCACTTTACTAATAAACATCTCTTTCGGCTCCCGTTCCTAGACGAGAAAATCTCTAATACTGAGAAGAAGTATTACAACATCGCTGCGGACATGGCTATTAATCAGTATATTAAAGACCTACCTAAAGGCTGCGTAGACGTAAAAGAATGGAAGCTAGATGACGGCAAACTCTTCCCCACTTACAAGACTATGGAAGAATACCATAGCCTAATTAAACACGAGGAAGAGAAGCAGAACCAGAATAATAAAGACGGTAAGGGAGAAGGAAAAGGCAGTAAAGGTAATGTCCCTGAAAATCTAGATAAATATAAAGAATTTGATTCTCATATGTGGGACTCTCTAGACGAAGAGACAAAGCAACAAATGCTAGGGGAAGCTAGAAAGCTAGTTAAACGGACAATCGAAAAGACTAGCCAATCTCATAGTACGGTTCCCGATAGCGTTAAAGATTTACTGGAAGAGATTGAAACCCTCTCCGCTAAGATGAACTACAAACGAATTCTTAAGGAAGTTATTAAGCGGACAGTATGTTGCTCGGATAGGGAAAGTACATGGAGAAAACCTAATAAACGCTATGGGGTTTATTCTCCTGGCACGAGGGTAGGAGCCTTGCCTAAGCTAGAAATTCTAGTCGATACGTCCGGCTCCATTTCCATTACTGAAATGAATCAGTTCTTTAATGTTATTAGTGGATTTCTACAGGCCGGAAGTCGAACTTGTGATCTGGCTCTATGGCATACCAGCTTGTACTATAAAAAGAAGTATAAACTATATGGGCAATTAGTAAAAGAAGAATTAGAATCAGGGGGTACAGATATTACCTGTGCCTTACAGGAGATTAAGAAATCTAACCCCAATCTGGCTATTATCTTAACCGATGGTTATTATGATAAAAGCGATATTAAAATACCTTCCGAAGTAATCTTTATTATTTCTAAAGGCGGAAACAAAGATCACCCAATGAAACACTTGGGGAAAACAATCCCCTTAGAAAGAATTTTATGAATATATTTAGCGGTTTATTTGGGGGAGGAAGTAGTAGTAGTGTTACAACCACTACTACTGGAACACCTTCTTCAATAACTTCACCAGGTCCTTATGCTATTTCTATACCTGATCCATACGCAATAAATTATCCCAGTATGCTTGGTACATATAAAATACCCTATTCTAAACTTGATGTTGAGGGTAGGAAGACATATTTAAGAATGAACATTGCCGAGATGAAAGCTTACCAAAAAGAACTTGAAGAACTAGAGGGTTTATCCCCTCAAACTGTTGAGTTATTAAAGCTAGTAAACGAGCCTAAACTAGACTTAATAAAAGTTGATGCATATGTAAAAAGCCTATTGTTTAATAGTAAATTAAATGATATAATTAACGAAGAGAAATAAGGAGAAATATATGTCTGATCATTACACATTTGAAGCTAAAAGTAAAACCGCCGACTACGTTTTAACCGTAGAGAAGGCCTTCCTAGAGAAATGTCCAAATCCCGAAACTATTGATGTTTTCGATCTTAACGCTAAACACTTACTATTTCGGTTCCTATCCAATCCAGTAGGGCCTGCTGTCATCCGTAAGAACGCCCCCGCTCCTGGCGAACACTACAAGGGCAAGCTCCTTGTTAGAGATGGGAACAGATACGAATACTGGGTTAAGGGTAGGCTCCTTAATGTAGAGCAGCCTGAGCAAGCAGAACGAATGCATCATGCTGTAGATTTTGAACAAAGGCTGGATGTTGAAGTTTCCACCTAATGTTTTATCCAGCAGGTTGTATAGTAATTCTATCTAAGTATAGAGTCGAGAAACCTTTAGGGTTTACTATCTCCGACAAGGACGCTGTATGGACAGATTTACCTTGGTCAGACGGACTAGGACAAGCCCCTAGTAATCAAGTGTTCTATACAGACATATTCAGTATATGAAGAAGAAAGACTTAAAACGAGGGATGATAATAGGCTATAATTCTCACGTTCTATTATATGAATATGTATTAAACTCCCGAGAATTTCTAGAAGAAACTATCTCTGAATCTAAGCCCTCCAGGGTTAATATAAGACAAATAGACCTGGACTGGTATGAGTTTATAACGGATATATTTATATGATATTTACTAAAGGGGTGATATCAACAAGTTCAAGTCTAAATCCTAATTATGTAAGATTTTGGGTTGACAAGTCTACTACTACCTTTGCAGTATTTGATAGCGGTTTATTTGCTTTTAATAGTCCTATAACTCAACCCCTACTAGGGCATGTCCTATACACCGACATCTTCTCTATTCCCTAATTTCCTACAATTAACAGAGCACCATTTCTGTATACCTGTCTTCTTCTCAAATATAACCCCACATGAGAGGCACAAACAGGGGGTGAGAGGCGTCTTTCTCCTGTGCCTAGGGGCTATGTGGCTAGAGGCCAAAACTTGAGCCTTCTTACAAGCATAACACTGCTTACCATGCCATATACCACCTGTCCCATCTTTATAGACACAGGCTCCCTTAGCATCTAGTCCTAAATAGATATATTCTTTTTCTTCTTTACAAACTCTACAAATTCGCATATAATTATAGTAATGAAATTAAAACCCTCAGACAAGATAGAAGCAGGTAGTATACTAAAATATGACTATACGCCAACTAATACACCTACTGGCTATTCCTATAACTTCTGTATTACAGCAGACACCTCTACCTTTATACATAACAGCCCTTATAATAGAACCGAGGAGCTTCATAGTGTAGAACATTCCCTGGCTGTCCATTATTACTTCTATACAACGGATATATTCGTGGAATAGTAATGAAATACACTGTAACCCCAGATAACTATGGATTGATACTAACTAGTCCCGAACCCATTCCTAAATTCATACTCTTTATAGCTCCTACTCAACTTAAAGGGCAGGTAGTAGTGGGGGTTTATGACAGTGCAATGATAATTAAACATCGTACCTGTAGTATAATTAAGACAGATGTACTATATACAGACATATTTAAGGAAGGAATATGAACGGGAAACTATTTATAATAGCATATACTACTGGAAAATATGATATATCTGAGCTGTATGTTCAAAACCCTATGCAAAGTTATATAATCAGTCATCTAGAACGATATTTACTTACTGATATATTTGATGAGGAATAACAGCTTCCAGAGTTTATAATTGACCTATGTGTGCGGAAGTACATATAAAGATATTTACATGTCAGGGAGTATCATACCCCCCTATTCTTCAATCATATCAAGGGGTTATCTAGTATCCATCTAGCCTAGCCTTGGCCTACATTATACAGAATAGGCCTGCCCTAAGTAATTGAATCAATACAACTATTTAAAGTCTAATGCAACAAATTGATATTTTGTTTCATACCCTGGGATAAGTTATTAAATTGTTTTGCATATACAGGACATACTTAATATCTTCTAATCTTCTTCTCAATTATTTAACTTTATCTGAACATTCTTTACAATGTTTATTATTAACTTCAGTATTATTCACTTGACAAATTATACAGATTGATTTAGGAGCACTGCAATTTTTCTTAAGTTTAGTAACTCTTATATACTCAATTGTATTAGTTGCTGTATTAAAAACTTTACTATAGCCTTTTCTCAATCGTTTTGGTTTATTAGATCGTTTTCTATGTCCTCCACGAGTTAGATCACTAGTATTAAATTGGGCATGGTTCTGCCATTTAGACCATATGCTCATTAGTTCACCTATTAAGATAATACAATATAACGCTATTGCAGCGTCCCTGAAAGGGCGTCTAGGTCTTCTCGGGATAGATAGGAGCTAGACTTTCTCATATATAGTTGTTAATTTCCTCAATGTCGTATAACTTATTTACAGCCGACTAATACTTATACAGTCTTTCTCCTTCATTTCAAATGTATAGCATTAGAGCATGGCACAGCCTATGCAATATAGTATAGCAAGTGAGGACAAAATGAAAAATACAATTGATTTAATAAGGATATATCCCAGAAGTTCTGAATCATCTCTAGATATACAAGTTGAAATCAATGGCAAAAAATATGACTTTGCAATTAGGTTTTTAAAAGATGCAAATAATGAAGAAAAATTGACAATATTAAAAGATGCTGAACTATGGCATGTAGAGACATCAACTTTTGGTTATCCCTCAGATTGATTTAATAACAGAAAGGGCAATGATATATGTTTAACTATAATGTAAAAGTGTCAGGCAATATTCAAGATTTAACAGGCGAGGGACTAGAGTACTTAATAGATCAAGAAAAGCAAGTTATAGGTAAATTTTTCAATGGCAATTTTTTAGAGCATTTACCCATTGACTCTGAAAGTGATACAGTGATACAAGACAGTGAGGAGCAGGAGTCATGAGAATAATTTTTAGTGTATTTCAAAAAGATAAATCAGACTTAGTAAACCATTGTAATCATTTCGAGGCAATGCAAGATTTAGAGCGTCAAGGCATTGACTATAGTATACTTGAGGGAGTTTATAAGGGAACTAAGGAGCTTAGTTTTGAAACTAAATCAGTGTTAACAGGCCTTGCCCTAGCTAGGAAATATGATCAAGAGTCAGTCTTGACCATTGATTCAGAGAATAGAGCAGTATTGGACTATGGTTTTCGAAATAAGATCAATCTAGGTCAATGGGTTGAGACAACAAAGGACATTGCAGAAAAACAAGACAGCTATAGTTATCATCCGGTAACTAATAAATATTTTATAACTAAATGAAAGGGATACAATGTTAACTCAAATTAAGACTTATATAACTGAGCATAACGCTTTAAAAGAGATTTCACCTAGAGGCAATTGCAAGGATATCAAGACTAATAAACCTAAAAATGGGATATATGCCTATATATGGCGCATGGCGCGATTTTATTCGGGTCAAGATACCTGTATGCCTATGACCGCATCATGGGACTTACATAGCGGCATAGAGACGGTTTTCGGCGTGAAATATTGGACTAGTCAAAAAGATGAGCGCGGCATAACTGTAAAAGCCTATCAATCTAAAGAAATTGAGGACTATTTAGACCTGTTGGCGGAAAAATTAGTTGATCAATTGGGACTAGGGCCGATGAAATTAAAAGTTAACGCTGATCAAACTTTAGAGTTAACAGGGAATAAGAATAGCCTTAACGCAATTGCTATATCAGGTATTGTGTCTAAAGTTAATAGACTTGACGCGGATACATTGTTAACCGTGTACTATTGCGCAAAAACCGTACCATTTCCTGTAGGTCGTGCAAAGGAAATATATGACAAAGCATTGCCTTTAGTCCTAAGCGGCGAGGCCTTCAAGGACAAGGTTAAGCCTACATTGACGCTAAGTGAAATTAGACAGGCCTTAGTTAAACAAAATGGGGGGTCAATCAATGGTCCTGTAGACACCTATCTTGACGTGGCGATCATGGCGCAGCCTTTAACTCCGTTTTTTACTAATATTTAAAAGAAAGGGGGGTGCAGCGTGAATCATTTAAAAGTTATACAGGCGCAAAAAGATCATTTTCATTTTTCTAATGATTGTTATTCGTGTAAAAAATATATTAACACAAAGGATATATTGCCCGTATGGGTTGAAAGGTTTTCAGGAATAGAGCCTAAAATTTATTTAGAGCCTGACTACATATGTCCATTATGTTTTGAAAAAGAAAGGGTATATCATGAGAACTGAAACAATAATCAGAACACTGTATAAATTTAATGAACTGGCAGAAAAGGCAAAAAGCAAGGCGCTCGAAAAACTATATGATTTAAACGTAGGCCATGACTGGTGGGGTTCTACTTATGAAGACGCTGAACGGATCGGCGCAAAAATAACTGAATTTGATATAAGTAGAAGTAATTCAATCAAAATGAGTTTCTCCCTTAATCCTGAAAAGGTTGCGAAACTTATTTTCAAGGAACACGGGAAGACGTGCGAAACCTTCAAACTAGCAAAGCAGTTTGAGTTAGACCGAAATACTGAAGAGTTTGAGCGTGCGTTAGGTGAAGAGTACCTGCATATGCTTAGACGTGAGTACGAATACCTAACTTCTGAAAAAGCAATAGTTGAAACTATAGAAGCTAATGAGCGTGAATTCACTGAAGACGGGTCGTTAGTCTGAGCAGGTCATACTTTGAAAAAGAAAGGGTTTATATGAAAACAATATATGTAACAAAAATCAGTTTCGAGTCATATCACGCGCTGAAAAAGCTAGGCTATACTATAGTATTCACTGAGTCCAGACCTGTTTATAACTGAAAGGAATGTTATGAGTCACAATAAATTAGTTGACTCTCAAGTTACAATATTAGAAAAACTATTAAAACGTGGGTCGTGGCTAACAGGCGAAAAAGTTTCGCCCGACCAATGTTTAGGAATTCAAAAAACTATTGATCAAAAAGGGTTAAATATGACATATAAAGAAAAATATCAAATAGAGTTAAATTTAATTAATAAATTATTTCCTCAGTTTCAATCGTTAGTTACGCAATTTGAACTAGACCATCATGGCACGCCTTTAGCGCGAAACATGGGTACTTTATTAGTTCAAATGAGAGAACGATATAAGGACTTAAAAGAAAGGCTTGGGATTGATAATGTTTAGTATTAAAAAATATAGTTCAAGCGGCGTTTATAAGGGCTCTATATTAGGCCTATACGACACAAAGCATGAGGCAAGGGTTAAGCTCAAGACGGTTAAAATCAAGGCCTTAAATCAAGGCCTAGAGGCCTCAGAGCTTGAAAATGACGGTCTAGAGATAACTTCAGACTATATGGCCGATGCATTTCAGTATTATATAACAAAAGAGGTGGCTAAATGAAATTAGTTACATTAAAATTTTCTAATCTTACGGGTAAGTCTCATGAAGTGTCCCTTACCAGTGCAATTATGCAATGTAAACAATTTAATAGAGAATATTGCGGAAATTTGAGTAATGTGGAAATTTTAAGCAAATTACTCCTAGGAAAAATTCACACTAATTTAGGATGGTTAACGGCGGAAATTAAACCCTTAAACAAAAATGAGGAGTCAAGTAAATGAAAACTAAAGAAAAAGACGAGTCTTATAATGGCTGGAAAAACTGGCAAACGTGGAATGTCGCTTTGTGGATTGAAAACGATGAAGGACTATATCGCGAAGCAAGGCGCTATAGGCATAAATTGAGGCCTTATGGGGCCTTTGTTGAATCGCTTCAAGGCATTGGCGGGGATATTGAAAAGGAAACGCCGGACGGGGCATCATGGACCGATTCAGGCCTTGATATTGACGCCTTAAATGAAATGATTGAGGAGCTATAATGCTTATTAAACTTAAGCCTAATGACGTGATATATCGCGCCAAGGATGGTCAATTTTGGGCTGTAATTGAACGGGACGACAAAAAGAAAGGCCTATACGCGATGAGCTTGGAAAAGCCCTACATTGAGACTTTCATAGCTTTTGGCGAGGATATTAAAACCTTAGAACGATATCTAAAAGAAAGGGGATGATATGAAATATTGCATAAACTGTCAAAGGACTATATACGCGGAAAGGCTGTGCAAGTTTTGTGCCGAAAACTTAGTTCCGGTCAAAATTTATGCAGGCGAACATGAATTTGATTTAAAGCTTGACACTGATGTCAACATTGAATTTGATGATTTTTCACTAGTTCCGAAAAATATAGTTGACAAATATAAAAACTTGATGCAAGAATATAATCAAATGATGATAACTTTATATAGCTATAGAAAACAAGAAAGGGGATTAGAATGAATACTCCATGGGGAAAATCGGACTATAAAGAAACCTATACGCGAGGTTTTCACTGGGTTTCCACTCCTGGCCACGGAGGCCTTGCCCTATCAAAAGCCCTTGCGCGCAAAGTATTAAGCTCAAAGGCTATAGCCCTAGCAGATATTGAGCAGGGAGGATATATCTTTTTCGAAGAGGATTGCGCCTACGCGGTACCTTTATACGAAAATGACGCCCTACGCGATGCGCACGACGCAAAAAGGACTAATAGCATTCCCTTGACAAAAGAGGCATTAAGGAATACTATAGCGCGATGGTTTCCTAAATATTTTGAGCTAGGATGATAAATTATGATAAATATAATCTTGACTTTCTTAATTAGATATGCTTTGATAGTTTTAATAGTGAGTTATTTTAATAATTGAGTTTATAAAGTTTCGGCTTATGCGCTAGTAGACGTGCTACCTGAAAGTCTAGCCCAAGATAAGATAAGCTAGACATTTAAAAATGAAAGGGAAATATGAAAAAAGAATATAAAGCAAAAATTAAATCTGGTGAAAAATTCTCAGTCTCAGGCCTAGACTATGGCCCTAACCGCAAGACGTTTAAAGGCTGTAACGGGAAGGCTGAATATAATCCTGCGACAAAGGTCGCAACTTCTTATAATTGGTGGAAATTTACACTTCCTATCGGGCGCGTAGTAATTCTAAATACCTATCGCTATAGCGTAACAACTTCAGGACATCAAAGCGACGTGAAAAACCTACTTATAGAGCTTGGCGAGACGGTTTTAAGGCTGAATGTAGGACGAGGGAGCCTTACAGCTACGAAATTTAAAGAACGCGCTCTAATAGACTTATATGAACGTCTAGCACAAAACCATATTGTATTAAATCGAAAAGGAACTAGACCAGATATGATTAAGGACAGAAAGCAAGATAATATGCGCTTATTTGCCTTAATTAAGAGAGTGAAAAAACTAGGAGCAGTCATAACTTCTCAAATGATTGAGACAATTAACAAAGATGCAGAGGAAACGGAGCAGGCAAGACTTAAAAAGGCCAGAGAAGACAGAGAAAGTCGAAAGGCCTTAGTTTCTCAAATGAGGCAAGTTGAAAAACAAGGTGAAATGTTTACTTTGAACTGAATTGTTAATAATACTAAGGAGCTTATAATATGAAAGACTATGAAAAAATTGTTAATAAATTTATTAATGGTGAAACTAAAGGTAAATCTGGGAAATATACAATTGAAGGGAATAGACTAGCATATAAAACACTTCAGGAATTTAGATATATAAAACCTTATCAAGATAATAAATTGCAAAGTCATATCAATACTATAGATAAATTAAGAGACGCTGTTAAAAATAACTTAATTGTGTTAACTGACAAAACTCTAAATGACCTAAATGAAAACACTTGCGGGGTAGACTATAAAGCCCTTTCTAGCAATACAATTGCAACTAGGCTGTCTAATGGTCAAGTGATTGGGAATAGTTCCATATTGCCTCTTGTAGGCCGTCGCATGGCCTTTGGAAACGAAGTGCTAAACCGCCAAGTTGCACCAGTGCAAACCTACATGAGCACTAAAATTCCTATGATACCCTTTAGCGTCTTCACTGAGTCTAAACTAGATATTAATAATTTAGTAGTAGTAGACAGAGGAGCAGAAGAAACCGTCACGCGCAAAACCTTGCGAGCATATACGGAAAAAGGGGAGAGAAAGACTAGGACTATCATTCAAAAGGTTCACTTCACAGGCGCAAGTCTCTTTAGACTCGGCTCTAAACATTTCCTATTTGATATTGACAGGCGAGAAGTTGAACATAAGATATTCAATCCCTTTCTAGTAGAATTGCCTAGAACATGTGGAACTATTAAGGATGCTTATGCAAGTTTGATGCCAAAGGAAGTGTCTCAGGCGATCAAAGCGAAAAAGAAAGTGTTAAGACAGGGAGAATGGTTTTTCATTCCCTCTAAAGTGAGCAAGGCTATGCTCACTCGTAATAAAGTTTTCGGAGTCAAGACGGACCCAACAAAAGAGTATTGGCGGCGCGAAACTCTTAAACTACAGGCTGGCACGCGCAATAGACCTAATTATGCTCAAACCGGCTTTGTTGAAAACAAAACAGCCTTTGTAACTGGGACGGTTATACATTTAGGCCGTGAACATGCCGACCTAGTTCTAAAAGGCTGGTATAAGGCTTTGCCTAATACAGCTTTTGATAAGAGTTTTACAATTACGGGGGATGTAGACTAATGAGAAACCTTTGGAAACCTTCTAATCCAGTAGTGTTTATAGGCTCTAGACAGGCCATAGAGCTGCGAACTAAGGCCTTCGGGCATGAACACCTAGAACATTGCCTTTCGAGCAAGAAGGGCGAAATCTGGCACGAGGAAGGGGATAGGTACAAGGCGATCATTTTCAACGTTTCTAAGGCCAAAAACGGCAATAAGGAGCGATATAAACGATTTGGCAGGGCTGAATTGGAGAAGTACATTAAGCGATTAGAGATATCAAGAAACCCTAAAGACCAAACTCCGTCAGCAAACTTTTTCGGGAGGCATATCAAATGAGAAAACTATTATTTTTGACAATCTTTATTTTAGTATCGTGTGGACCTACAGACCTAGAGCCAGTTTCACAATTGCCTTGCCTCACGCCTGTCAGCTCTATAGGATATGTCTATACGCGAAAACTATCTCATCACAAAACTTTGGTCTTGACTTTCGAACTACGCGATGGTAGCTTAGTTCTAGTAAACGAGCAAATTGAAAAAGAGAATCATGGAGACAACGAGGAAGAAGATAAAACAGGCGACTAGAGAGGCGGTCTTAAATGCAAGAACTTATATCCAGCGGGTAGACGTGGGCCATAATCCACAGAAAAATCAAACCCGATGCCGTTAGCGAAGCTTGCGGCCTGTTTTTTAAAGAAAGGTATTTATGCAAAATTTCATTTTATCTGCCATCGCGCTTCTTACAACAATAGTACTGACTTATATATGTGGAACTAAAAACTTAGACGGAATTATTATTTATTTTTTAATATTGATTTCATTAAAGATTGACCATAGTAAAGGAGATTCAAAATGATAATTGACCTGCCCCATGTTTATATTGAAACTTTCAAAACTCCAAGCGGAGAATATTATAGACTTTTTACTAAAGAATTTGGAGCTTTAGTTTTTCAAAAGGAAGGATTGTTACTGAAATGATATCAAAACCTATTAGAAACATTCCTGATAGCTTTAGGTATAGGATTATACACTTCTTTTGGCCTATCGTTCGAGTCTTTAGAAACATGAAGAGAGCTTATGACTTTGCTAAAATTGGAGCTAAGAGCTATGACTTTGACTCTTATTATTTACTAGAACTTATGGTCTTTAAACTTCAAAGAATTGAGAAAGAAATTAAGAAGGGACATCATGAGCCTAGTAAAGAGACAAATCAAAGCTTGAGAATCACTCAAAAACTCCTGCAAAAAGTTATGAAGGATGATTACCATAGAGCCTCAGACCTGCATTATAAAAAATGGGGACATCCTTCTTGGAAGTCAAAGCCTTGTCCTGACAATCCAAACCTATTTATTATGGATACAAGCCCTCCTAACGCGATAACAGCTCAAGACAAAGCTATAGAAAGACAGGAATTTAGAGATGCTTATCTGAAAGATGAAAAAATAAAAGAGCGAGACGTAAAAATCTTATTCAATGTAATGGCTAAATATTATGGGTATTGGTGGGAATAATTTATGAAAGTATACATAGTTTATTATTATGATTATAATCTTGAAGATGATAGTTCACTCCTTGAAATGCATATTCAGGGCGTATTTGATTCAAAAGAAAAAGCTGAAAACTTTATAAAGAAGCATAGCTGGGCTGAAATGATGGAAGGGGAATTAGAATGGTTATTTCAAAAAAACTAAAAGAAGATTTACTAAAATGGCAAGATTTTGAGATGTTCAACATCCTTGTCTGGATTGAAACACTAACTGAAAATAAGAAATTAGCTGACGCGCTATTTAATCACGTTGAAATTTTACCAAAACTTCAAAGCTTTAAGAAAAAAATTAAAATAGATATCAAGAAAGAAGACTATAATTCTGAACACGAGATATATTCTAGACAAGATCATGAATACTTTAAACAACAAGCGTTAAACTTGATTGAAACCCATAATTTAAAGGATTTAAAATGATTGGCTGTAAACCTCTCAGTAAAGAAGAGCAATTTAAAATATCCGCTTCCCTCGAAACTGAAAGGGATAGAATGCTCTTCACTTTAATACTAAAAACTGGACTACGCATATCAGAAGTACTCAGTATTAAGATTGATTCACTATTCCAATACGACGCTCTAAAATCAATTCTGACAGTCGAGAAGAGATTTACTAAGGGGAAGGTAGGGACTAGGAACATCCCTCTGTCTGAGAGCCTTCAGAGAGAGCTATTCCAGTATCTAAAACAACTACCCAAAGAGCAAGAATTTCTATTCGAATCAAATCGAGGGAAGCTTTCTAGAACTCAAGCTTGGAGAGCTATTAAAGAAGCTGCTACACGCGCAGGAATTAAAGGGAAGGTAGCAACACACTCGGGAAGAAAATCCTATGCCAAGACTATCTACGAACTGTCTGGTAGAGACTTAGCCTTAACACAAAGGGCTATGGGACACAAGTCCGTGAACTCAACAATATCTTATCTTAGCTTTATTAGTAATGAAGAAGTAGATGATATAATTCTGAAAGGACAAGAATGATCTCAGTATTAAGAAACTACTTGACACAAAAAAATAAAGATGCTACAATTAGTACTAGAGCAATACTAGTACTTATACCCCGTTCCGCTTCAGAGCGGACGGGGAGAACCAATTCTAGTACCTGCTACTGATTATGAAATTCCTAATCAAACTATTCCTAAAATATTACTTCAAAAACTCTCATGAGAGAAGTTTACGCTTGACTTTTAGAGGGAGAAGACTTATTATTAGACAGCATAGATGGCTGCATTTTAACGCTCATCCTTGGGAGAAGGAAAAATAATGAAGGAAATTATTAAAAGTATTTTTACAGGAGCAATTCCAGTAGGTTTTTTTGTTGGATTAGGATTTATCGCAGCTACAGATATGACGATTGCTCTCCCTATTGTCGGGATCATAATTTTTATATTCTTTAGCTTTCTTTTTGGACAGATAATGAGAAACAAATGAAAACTTGCTCTATTCACGGTGAAACCGAATTCATTCTAGTAGACTATCTCCTCATTCGCTATGAATGTTCTAAATGTCTTATGTCGAAAACAATCGAACTAGAAACTCCAAAAGATAATATTATTAAAGTTGACTTTCGTAAAAAACTGTGAGACTATATCTATATGACAAGAGAAGAAGAACAATCAGTTTTAGATGCTTTATCAGCCTTCTACAGAATGGCAGGACTCACAAGCAAAGACAAATGCAAGTGTGGAAATCCTAATTGTCTAGATAATAAAGCCTTAGCTCAAATACCTCCCCCACTTCCTATGCCCGACAATCTTATTAAAGTAGACTTTCGAAGAAAGATGAGGACGTTGTGAATTTAGCTCTCCAAAGAAAATATCCTCTTGAATATAGGAAAATTGAACTAGTTTATAGGACTATGCGTCACAGCTTTAAAACCCTAACTCAAGTAGCTCAGTTGACAGATCTACCTGAAATGTACATCCTCAAAGTTATGGCTGATATTAAGAAGTCAGGAGGGAAGGTTTTAAAAAAGCCAGCTCCAGTAGGAGCAAATAGAGTTTGGGACGCAAAGAAAAAAGAGTTTATCTATTTTAAAAGATATAGCAGTGAGTTTCGTATTAAAAACCTCGGACGCTACGCTCAAGATGAAACCCTACGAGGAATAGAAGAGGTTCCTATTTACCACGAGGTAAAGAAGTGCAGGAAATGTGGGAAACGATTAGAACTTAGTAGATATTATGAATGTCTGACGTGTAAACCAAATCTTCCTCCTGACGAGGAATTTATTTATGATTTCGAGGGAGAAAAAGCTCCTAGTCAAATGGCTCTATTTCCAATGTAGGAGATTTATGAAAGAAACAATTTATTATAATCCAAAATTTAATTGTTTCGGAATTTTGACTAGATTCTCAAATGGCTGGTTACGGTTTGAGATTGAATCAAAATCAGGGCCAATAATTGATACCGGATTTATAGATTATGGTTGGGAAGAAGTTGGGGATTTATGAAAAGAGCAGACAGAGAAATTTATAACTGTTTTGAAGACTTTCTTGAAGAAGAGAAGAAGAGGCTACTCACTTGTCTAGGACAGTTTGATAGTACTTGTCTTAAGAAATTCTTAACAACTTCTCATAATAGAATTTGTGGTAGATGTAAACTCAACTCTAGATTTGATGGTCGCGAGAAAGAAGCAGAATAAGTATGGGACTATTTGACGAAGTTTATATAGACTGTCCTAAATGTGAAGGACGCGGCGTCATACAGAGCAAGTCTGGACCATGCGGTATGAATGTTTATACCGTTAATAATGTTCCTATGGGTGTATTAAACGACTTTCAGACGATTTACTGTGATGATTGTAATTATTTAATAACTGTTAGAGTGGTAGGAAAACCTACAATTCTCGTGGAGTGAAAATGAAATTATTATTATCTCTCTTGCTTTTACTCACAGCTTCAGCTATATTCTTTGCAGGAAGTGTAGTTATTATTTCTATAATTTACTTCCTGTATGATAAAGTGAAAACTTATTTAAACGAGAGGAAATGGGGGTGACTTTACAAAGTATTACAGTTACAATCGGACTGGTATTAACTTATCTACTTCTAGTAATGGTTAATAAAGGCTATCCAGATACTAAGACAGGAACACTTAATTTAGTAGGAGTTGTTCCAGAAACAGCTCAGGTTACTTCTACAGAAAACTCTACTACCATTACTACTAACACTGCAACTACGATTACTATTACTAATCTGGCTACCGGACAAATTACAGTGGAGATTGTGGGGCAGTGATTTATAAACTATCCCACTATAGACATTTAAAAAATGCAGTAGAATATCAGACTAAGATCAATCCTAAATATACTATAGACGACATTCTTAGTAACGCAGCGATTAACACTATGGCTCCTATAGTAGTAATAGGACATCTTCTAATAGAGCTAGGACACGACTCCTTAGAGCTGCAAGAAAAGTTAAGAAAGCTTAAGGAATTTTATAAAGTCGAAGTTGACACTTCAATCTAGTTGACATTTCATAAATAATGTGAGAGAATGATATTATGCTTATTAAGATTAAAACTACACACAATAAACTTCATTATTTTAATACAGATTTAATCTCCAAAATTTACATTCTGGAATACCCAGAGGGAGCTGAAGTTCGCTTTGAAATAGGTGGAAGTATTTACCACGCTGTAGATTTCAAAACCTCAGAGGAACTTGTAGCTTTCATTGAAAAAGAAACTCATGCTAAGGGCTTTAATTCTAACCTAGAAGGGATTGTCAATGAAAGTAAATGCTGCAAAACACGCTAAGGAAATGTATAAGGCTTTAGGACTTGAGAGATCTTATAGAATAGCTAAGCGACTCTATGAGACCACTAAACCTACCAATTGGTCCTCCCTTCCGAAAGGAGAGGTTTTTTATACTAAAGATTTAGGTGGAAATTTAAAACTTAAAGAAAAAGAGCTTGCAAAAAATAATAACTTCTGGTCTAATGTAGTAGCTATCTTAGAGAAGGAGTATAAGAAATGATCCCCTTCAAATATTATCTCAAATCTGCTTTGCAAATTGGTATGTATATTATAGCCTTTACTGTACTCTGCCGAGCCTTAAATTTAGGATTTATGGGGTCATTATTCCTAGCAATTGCGCTTAATATGATATTGTCAAATAGGAGATGATATGGAATTTAAAGACGAATTTGAACTAGAAATGGGCGGAAAAACCTTCTTTGTAGAAGTTGAAGGCGAAATGTCTGTCGAAGGAGATGTTGATCTAAACGCAGTAATTATAAGAGACGAACTAGGACAGCTCCTCGGAGCAGAGGACGAAAGCTACGGAGAAGTGCTAACTGAAGTTAATTTAAGAGATTATGAAATAGAACTCCATGAGGCAGATTTCGATTACTACGAACAAAACTTAGGAAGTCATTAATGAAATATTTCATTCCATTCCTATTTCTAATCCCTTCAGCTCAAGCTTTCGAACTACAGAATATAGTAAGAGCTGCGGAGATTAAATATGAACTCCCTGAAGGGCTACTAGGGGCTATGATAGCTGTAGAATCGTCAGGAGATCATAAAGCTTTCGTACCTAGTGACGGAGTTTCTCAAAAGCCTTCTTATGGACTTATGCAAATTCAACTTGGCTCAGCCCGTTTCGTAGGATTTCGAGGCAAACCAAAAGACTTAATGAAACCTGAAATTAATGTAGAATATGCAGCTGCCTATCTCAGCTGGCTATTACAACAAACTAAGGGGGACTATTCCCTAGCTCTTACAGCTTATAATACTGGACTTTATAGCAACGCGGTTAAGAATAAGAAGTATGGAAAATATGTTGGAAAAGTATTTAACGCCTGGATGAAAACAAAATGAAACCTCTAGCCTTTATATTAATTTTACTAGGCTTAATTCTAATCCCTCTTTCAGGAATTTCAAAGCCTAAAGATGTTATAGTTGCAATTATAGATACTGGAGTTGATAGTTCACATCCAGCTCTAAAAGGAAAGATTATTGAAGAGAAGAGTTTTGTTCCTGGAATTCTACCTATAGATACTAACGGCCATGGAACTCATGTTGCAGGAACAATAGTTCTACTAAATCCAGACGCCAAGATTATTAGCCTTAAATACTACTCCTCACTAAGTAGCGCGAAGCAAAATGGACTTTCAGGAATTGAAGCTCTAAGATATGCAGTAGAACGCCGAGTTAATATTATAAATTACTCAGGAGGAGGAACTCCTTTCAATGATGAGGAATATGAAATTCTAAAGAGAGCAGAAGTGAGAGGCATTTTAGTAGTTGCTGCAGCTGGAAATGATGGTAAGAATTTAGATCTTCCTGATAATAAATATTACCCTGCTTGTTATGATTTAAAAAATATTATTTCAGTAGCCTCGATAGGGCCAGAAGGACTTTCTATCTCTTCAAATTATGGAGCTATTTCAGTGGACATTGCTGCCCTAGGAGAAGATATTATAGGTCCATATCTAAATCACCGCTGGGCACGAATGTCTGGCACTTCAATGTCAACTGCGGTTATTTCAGGGGCAGCTTCTTTAATCCTTCAGAAAATGCCTTATACCCCCCCTAAAGAGGTTGAAGAGATTTTATATTTTACTGGAGAAAGATTGCCTGAACTGATTGGTAAGGTTAGATCCGAAAAGACTTTCTCTTTAATAAACCTAAGAGACTACTTAGAAAGGAAGCCCCATGAAAGACGAAGCAGAGAAGCCAGTAGTAATTATCAAACTAGATAATGGAGATTATAAATTCTTCCCTTTAAACTTAGAAGCTATTAACACTTTTCTAGATTATGAGCAAAAACGAAACAAGACAAAACATTGATTTTAAGGTTGGGGATGTTGTAGTTTGTATCAAAGAAATATCCTCTAATTGGGGAGGACCAAAAGAAGGAGAGATTTATACTGTTTTGATCGTTTCTGATGAGCTGACTTGGATAGGATTTAAACTACAAGGAAGAGTTTATGGTGTTCACGGGAATATTCCCCCTCATTCGATCTCAGAAAAAGATTTAAGTATTTCTAACGGAGAAGTTACTAATTGGGCTAGCCATTGCTTTAGACATGCGACCCCATACGAAATTGCCTATCATCAATTCCCAGACAGATTGGAGAAAATAATAAATGAATGAACAAGATGTCAAGGATTATCTACTCCAGCATAAAGAAGGCTTGGAAGATGAAATTCGAAAGAATGTTAAGGAATGTTCAGACTTATTTCCTCCTAGTTTGTATAACATCTATTTAGAACAATACAGAGACAAAGCCTTAGAAATTATTAAAGAAAATGTAGGTCAGAGCTTTAACCTAACTCCAGAAGAATTACACTTGATTCTTACGGAGAAATTTGTTATAATGACTTTAGGAGATAAGATTCTATGTCCTTAATGGCCGCTTCTGATTTGGAACTTAGAAATGAAATGCTAATTAGGGACAAAATAGCTTCCTTAAAAAAGAAGATGCAGCGTAATCTCGATCTTATTCACAGCCATAAAGAAGTTATACCAATATTAATTGCCAGAAGAGAAAAAAGAATTCAGGACATTGAACTGAAAAATGATAAATTAAGACTGGAACTTCATGACCTAGAATTTCCAAGAAAACTAGAAAAATTAGTAGGAGAAAATAATGAAAAGTGAGAGAATTAGATATAGAGTGATATCCCCAGAAGTACTTGACTCAGTACAAACCTTCAATCATCCCACAAACGGAGCACAATATAAAATTAGGCTGAATTCTTTAGAAACAACTTGGTATATATTAGATGCTAATACAGAACTTGTAGCAATTAGTGGTTATTTTAAAACCAAAGCTAAAGGGCAAATTGCAGCTAAGAAAGCTTTAGAAGCTCTAGGAGTTGTTTTCGAAAATGGAAGGCGTAATAGGATTAAAGTAGCTCAAGTAGCCTAGCATGTTTAAAGAAGGGGATGAAATAGTTTTCATAAAAGACTATCCAACCAATGACGAACACGGCGTTCCCTATTTAAAAAAAGGTGACATAAGGACCATTAAGAAATATGGTATTCGTAAACATATGACAGCCCGTAGTTTCGCAGCTTATAAATTATTTATCTCGTTTGATGATTCAAACGAGCTGTCTGAAGGAGTTTGGTTTGATAATGATTATTTTAAAGGCCTCATAGAACTAGCCTACCCAATAAGATTTGCACAAAAACTTGAAGAGTTAATGAAGGAATAGAAGATTAACATGTTTAAAAATCCAGCATCAGAATTTGTCTACGTTAGAACATACTCAAGGTGGATTGAAGAATTAAAACGAAGAGAAACTTGGCCAGAAACTGTTGATAGATATTTAAACTTTATTCAAGAGGAACGAGGAGAGCTTATTCCTCTGAAAGTTTTAAAAAAGATTAAATCTTATATGTTATCTTTTGATGTTATGCCTTCCATGAGAGCTTTATGGGCAGCAGGACAGGCTGCTAGAAAAGATAATACTACGATGTACAATTGTAGTTATTCTAGAATTGATAGTTATGAATCGTTTTCAGAATCTCTTTATATTTTGATGTGCGGGACCGGAGACGGTTATTCTGTACGCAAAAAACATGTTCAAGACCTACCATTAATCCCCCTTTTTGATCAAATCCCCAAATTACAATATAAAGTAGAAGATTCAAGAGAAGGTTGGGCTAATAGTATCAAGTTTTTAATTGAAAGTCTGTATGGAGGACAAGATGTTGAGTTTGATTATTCTGATCTTCGTCCTAAAGGGTCTAGATTAATAACTATGGGAGGACGTTCCTCTGGACCAGCTCCATTGATTGAGCTTCACTCCTTCGTTCGGGAAACTTTTATGAAAGCTCAAGGAAGAGTCTTAACTAGCTTAGAACTTAGTGATATTAGAAATCAAGTCGCAGAGAGTGTTGTAGTTGGGGGAGTCAGACGAAGTAGTCAAATTGCCTTTTCAGATTTAAAAGATGACGGGATGAGAGGAGCAAAGTCATGGCCCTTTCATCCTAGAAGATATATGGCAAATCATTCAGTAGTATACGAAACTAAACCTACGGCAGCTAATTTTTTAAAGGAGTGGGCCGAACTAGCCTTAAGTGGCACAGGAGAGCGGGGAATTTCAAATTTAGAAACAGCACGAAAACTAGCCCCTAAAAGACGAAACAGTATTTTGATTGAGGGATCAAACCCTTGTCACGAAATTATGCTCCGTAATAAACAATTCTGCAATCTTTCAGAAGTAGTTATTAGAGCTGAAGATGATGTTGATACTGTACTTGATAAAGTAGAAACTGCAACTTGGATAGGAGTTATACAAAGCAGCTTTACTTATTTCCCTTACTTATCTCCTGAATGGAAAGAAAATTGCGAGGAGGAAAGACTGCTAGGAGTTTCGTTAACAGGGCAAATGGATAATCCTGATCTTTTAACTGCTAGTGTTTTAAAAGCTTTAAAAAAGAAGGCCTTAAAAATAGCTAAACACGCTTCTAGTAAAATGAATATTAATATGCCTGCCGCAATTACTTGCGTAAAGCCTTCTGGAACTGTTTCCCAATTAGTGGATAGCTCCTCGGGTGTTCATCCAAGATACTCAGAATACTATATAAGGCGATACCGTATTTCAGACACAGATCCTTTATTTAAATTAATGAAAGATCAGGGGATTAAGCTAACTCCTGAGAATGATCACACAGAGGCATCAGCCTCAACATGGGTTGTTTCGTTCCCTGTTGCTTCTCCAGAAAACTGCATTACCAGAAAAGACATGACAGCCATAGATCAGTTAGAGCATTATAAAAAAATTCAAGAGAATTGGTGCGAGCATAACGCTTCTTGTACTATATATGTTAAAGATGAAGAATGGTTCGAGGTCGGAAACTGGGTTTATAAAAATTGGGATGTTATTAATGGAGTTTCTTTTCTTCCTTATGATGGAGGGAAGTACAAGCAAGCTCCCTATGAGGAAATAACAAAAGAGCAATACAACAAAATGGCCAAGGAATTTATTCCTATTGATTATTCTCAATTATCAAAATATGAAATGGAAGACGGAACTCAAGGAAGTCAGAGTCTAGCTTGTACAGCGGGAAGTTGTGAATTTAATTAAATGCTTAAAATAGAGAACTGTATTAGAATAGAATGGAAATACTACCCCGACCGCAACAGGTTTAAGCTATATATTTTTAAATGTAAAATCTGCAATAAAGAAGTAAAAGCTAAAAAATCAGGATTTAGCGATCATACAGGAAAATGTCAAAAATGTTCTGCCAAAGAAACTATAAGAATAGCTATAAAAAAGAATAAACTAAGACCTTTTGAAGCGAGATATAACAATTTTAGAAGAAGAGTTAAGGAAGAAAAAACTATCTCGGACGTGTCTTTTGAAGATTATTTAGGTTTTACGAAAATATCTAATTGTACTTATTGTGAAGATCTTATTCCTTGGGAAGAATACAGCATTAATATGAGCGGGTTCTTTTTAGACAGAAAAGACAATTGTGTAGACCATATAAAAAGTAATCTTGTGGTATGTTGTAAGATTTGCAATTTTACAAAGCGGGACGAGTTTTCTTTTGAAGAATTCAAATTGATTGGTAAAGCTATAAAGATAATCAAACAAAAACGATTCGAAGAAAAGCACAAAGTAGACAATCAAACTGTAGACGATTGCCCTTCTGGAATTTGCGAAATATGAAGAGCGGTGAAATTTATTCTCACGAAGATGGATCAAACACCCTCTTCATTACAAAAGTAAAGGAAAGAACTTTTCATTATACTCAGGACTGCGAACTGCATGAGGCACCTACTTGGAACTATTTAGTTTACTATAAACCTTATTTACTTTATTTAACGGACATATTCTCATGACTAGCAAACCAGGAGAACTCTTTCTATACAACGGAGAATATCCCTGCTTCATAATTCAAAGATTTACAAATACTAAGTTTAAAACAGGAAAAAAATACTTCTCATGGCATGTTTCCCCTACTTCCAAATATTTCCCCTTCAACACTGACTGTGAGGATGTAGGTCTAAAAGACGCTGGGGACATTCTTTATACGGATATATTTCTATGACATTTACTAAAGGACAAGAAGTTAAAATTAGAACGGGAAAAGGGGTAGTAAAAGGAGTTATCTCCGATGAGCTAGACCTACAAGGAGTTAAATACTGGTGGGTGCAGCTTTCCCTTCATAATCGACATGAAGTTACTATTTATGGCGAAAAAGACCTAGTAGAATGGAACAGGTCTGAGAAAGAATGTGACTGCGGGTCTAAAAAGCTAGGGAGCGATAGGCACATGCACTACTGCTCCACATTAGAGAAATGAATGAAACCAGCTAAATCAAATGTAATTCATGTAGATTTTAGAAGAAAGAGAAAGCTAAGGATATTAACATCTTGGATTGTTGTCCTTTTAATATTTCTAGGAATTATGCTTTCTCCCTTGCTTTTATTAAAATAACATGAGATAATACATTATGAAAGGAACAGGAAATATATTGCAGAGCAACATATCTGGAGACACTAGTTTTATCCAGCAAAATCATCGACTACATATACACAGATTTCCAAAACTCGGAACTTCTTCGCCTATAGTTGAGTATGAAAATTTAGAATCTTATGATTATATTAAAGGTCTTAATAAAAGTTATACCCTCTATACAGACATCTTTTCTATAGAATAATATGGCAGGATATATTTATCACTACACTTGCACCTACTGCGGATACATTTGGATGAAGAACTACGACTGGGAAGAGAAATGTCCTAAATGCGACGATAAGAATGTGGAAAAGAGAAAGATTAGGAAGATTGATTATTATGAAGAGTAGAAGACAGCCTGGCGAACTCGTGAAATCTTTTGACTACCTCATAACAGGGTCTTTTAGCCCTTTTGATAAAGAGGATATTCACCTTGTACGTTCTTCACGCTTTTATAGCTCCTGTGAACTCTATACGGATGTCTTTGTATGAGAATGCCAGAAGATTATGCAGTAGGACAAATAGTTAAATACTTCGAATTTGAAACTCACGACTATCGCTGGATGTTTTTTATATCTCAAATTGGACCCCCTGCAGATAAAGAAGATTTTGGGATGAGATTGAATAATGAAGAAGAAAACGGCTGGGGAAACCCTGACAGAAGACTAACAAATCCTAATTACATTCTTTACACGGACATTTTCGTATGACTCATTTACCTGGAATGATTACGCACTCATTAAGATATCATGACCCAACTTTCTTAATCGAACAAGATTTTGACAAGTTATGGATATGTACAGACACCTCAATTAGTGGGAGTTTTAAAGCTACCAATCCTAGCTATCCTTCAAACGTAGAACTTTATACGGACATATTTATATGACAGGGTTGGTGTTTAAAAGGCAACATCCACAGTGGCATAGAGACTTTGTTGAATTCCATTTTGTTGTAGCTTCCGAGAGAACAATGTGGTATTCCTCAAACGGAGACATGAGTCATAAGGATGATTTATATATAACATTTAAAGTGCCTATGACCTCCGACAATGGTTGGAGCTGTTATACAGATATATTTTTATGAAAAAAACAAGAATTAGTTATAGTGCAATTAGTACCTACACAACCTGCGGAGAGAAATATAAACTCCGCTACAAAGAGAAACTTAGGAGCAAATATTTCCATGCTGCTTTAGCCTTCGGCTCCGCAGCAGACGAGGGACTTAATGTCCTCCTCAAAACTAAAAATCTTACGGAAGCAAAGAAAGCCTTTGAGAAAACCTGGACTTTTCAATTTGTAAATAAAAAATATACCTCTCTATCTAAATTCCCAGATTTAGTATATGCCGAGGCTGATTTCGATGCTGACCTTCTAAAGCCAGAGGACATTCAAATACTAGAATCTGAAGTAATGGAGCTTGGAACTTTAGAATCTTGGAAGATAGTTTTTGATCAAATTAAAGAGGAGAAAGCTACAAAAGGCTGGCCTAATTTAGATGTCAAGAAGAAAGCATTTTATAACTACTGCAATTGGCTTGCTATGAGACAAAAAGGCTTAATTATGCTCTCTAGCTACGCTGCTAAAGTGCTGCCTAGAATTAAGAAGGTGATAGCTGTCCAACAAGAAAACTCCCTAGTTAATAGCGAGGGAGATGAAGTGATTCAATATTTAGATTTAATAGTGGAGTGGGAAAATGGAAAAAATATTCTTTTTGATAACAAAACCTCTGCGAGAGATTATAAGGATGATCAGGCGGCTTTTTCGCCGCAATTGATTAGTTACTATCATTCCTCGAAAGATCAATATAAACTAGATCAAGTAGGGTTTATAGTTCTTAGTAAACATGTTAGAAAGAACAAAACCAAGGCCTGTTCTAAATGCAGTTTCGACGGGACGGGGGGAAGACATAAAACCTGCAATAATGAAGTTAACGGAGATAGATGCAATGGGATTTGGGACGAAACCATTGACCCGGAAGCTCACATTGACGTAATTATTAATGATGTCACTGCCGCAGCTGAAGACTTAGTACTAAGCACTTATGATGAGGCCAATCAAGGAATTAAGAATGAAATTTACATGAAAAATCTAGGAGCTTGCAGACAAGGTCCAATTCAATGTGAATACTTTAATAAGTGCTGGAAGGGCGATATGAGTGAGCTTGAAAAAGTTGAGGATAAGAAAGATGATAAAACCAGGAGATAGGGTGATGTGTCTGTACGATGAAGTCTTTACTACGGCTCCAGAACCTGGATTTACAGCGAATACTTGGTATATAGTTTCTGGTACAGATGGATATACCATATTTATTAAAGAAGATAATAGTGGACATCCTAACGGTTGGGGCAGAGAACGCTTTATAACGGAAAAAGAATATCACGATAAAGAATTTGATAAGAAACTAGAGGTTATGGTAAATGAATAGATTCAAGAAGGGAGATAAGGTACTTTGTGTTGACACTCAATATTGTGGATCTTCGAATGCGATTATACCTAAAAACACAGTGTATACTATACTAAACGATTCTCCTCCTTACGCACTAGATTTATTCCCTGTTCTGGTATTTGCCCCCCATGCCTTTATATTAGCTGAGAAATTTATATATGATGAAGAATTTAATAAAAAGCTTGCAAAGCTTGTGGAATAATGTTATAATTAGAAGTAAGAGAGAAGAGACATGAGAACTATATCAACCTCAAATAACTTTAAAGTAAAAGTAGACAAAGAAGATTTTGATTATTTAAATCAATTTTCTTGGTTTGCAAATATTGAAAAAAGAAGCATTGGAAAACGGGTGGCAGATAGAGGGTATAGGTATAAAATTAGGCGAATGCATAGATTGATTATGAATTGTCCTTGTGGATTAACTATTGACCATAAAAATGGGAACACTCTAGATAATAGAAAAATAAATTTAAGAATATGTTCGATTCGGGAAAATAACTTGAATAAACCAAAAATCCAGAAACAAACTAGCTCTAAATATAAAGGCGTTTCTTGGCAAAAAAAAGAAAAAAAGTGGTACTCAAGCATAAAGAGTAATTATAAATCTTATAATTTGGGATTATATGAAAAAGAAATTGATGCCGCTAAAGCTTATGACAATAAAGCTTTGGAATTATTTGGAAAATTTGCAAATATTAATTTTTCTAAAAAGAAAGAAGGGTAGTTATACGGCCAGACCTAGAACATTACAATTAGGAGAAGGAACTATCAGCTTAGGAGGCTTTTCGAAAGAACAAGCTGATAAGCTTGAAGCTCATTTGGAACAGTTTTTTAAAGTGTCTCCCCCGACAGTAGTACCGGAAGAAGTTGTTGGTCCTTCCTCTTCCGGTATTTTTAAAGAACATGCTCTGGCACTTCGAGAAAATGGTAAAATCTTTGAAATAGTAACTGTAGGCTTTGATGCGGAAACTAAAGAAGCAAGGGTGGAGCAGATAGAAGCAGCTGGACCTTATAGACGAGACGCTTTAACTAGATATAAAATTTTAGCTGATAAGTTTGGACATATTTAATAGTGATTATTAGCATATGATAATAGATTTAGTAGGTCAAAAATTCTCTAGACTTTTAGTTATTAAATTTGATAAGATAGGTAAGCATCGAGGAGCACAATGGAAGTGCTTATGCGATTGTGGAAAAACCACGATAGTGGGTAGTAATTCCTTAAAAATGGGCAGAATAAGATCCTGTGGATGTTTAAAATATGAGCTTAATAAAACACAATTTTGTCTACCAAAAGGAGAGGCTAGTTTTAACAGAATACTTGAAAGTTACACTAGAAATGCAAGAAAGCGTAGTTTAGAATTTAGACTAACAAAAGGCGAGTTTCGTAGTCTAATAACTTCTCAATGTTTCTATTGTACTAAACCACCTGCTCAGATAGCCCGAACAAAAGACTCAAATGGGGAGTTTATTTATAACGGAATTGATCGAAAAGATAATAATAAAGGATATATATTGACAAATGTTGTGAGTTGTTGTAAAATATGTAATAGAGCAAAAAGCGATTTAAATGAAAAAGAATTTTTACTTTGGATAAAAAGAGTGTATAATAATAAAATTAAACCAGGAGAAATCAAATGAGTAATCAACCTTCACTAATAAACATTGCTAAAGGACTTTTAGCAGTTCAAAGAAAAATGGAAGCAGTAACAAAGGACGCCTCCAATTCATATTACAAAAGTAAATATGCAGATATTAATTCCTTCTTAGAAGTTGCTATCCCAGCTTTGAACGAACAAAACATCGCCCTTCTTCAGCCTACATTTAGTAATGCTGAAGGACATTGGGTGCAGACTATTCTAATCCACGAATCAGGAGAAACTCTGACCTATAGCCCCATTCGATTAGTACTTAAATCTGAGGACATGCAGCAATTAGGCAGCGCAATTACTTACGCTAGACGATATAGCCTTCAAGCCCTCCTGGGCATGAGAGCTGAAGATGATGATGCTAACGCTGCTTCTGGCAAAGTAAAGCCTGCAGCTAAGGCAACAGAAGCTGTAACCGCTAGTAATGCAGCAGCTGCTCCTGCAGCATCCCCTGCAGCAGCCGCAGAACAAGCGCCTGCAGCAAAACCGAGAACAACTTTTAGAAAAAGCTCGCCTCCGGCTGAACAACCGGCTGCAGCTTCTAATGGGTCTGGAAACTTAAATTTTTAAGGAGAAAATATGAATATCTATTCTGTAACTTTTACTGGAAATATTGGAGCTGGAATTCTTCCCAATCTCGTTTTAGCAAATAGTTTTGTGGCCGCAAATTCTGTAGCCCAAATCTTTGCGGAAGAGCGCGGATTGGTAGTAACCGGAATTACTCTTGATACAGATGCCCTCGAAGCAAGAGTTATTAATCGGGAAGCATTATCCTCGTCTCTTAATAGGAGTTTATAATGAACGCCTCGCAAGCTAAAAAAGCTGCCCAAACTAATAAGCAGCGAACTGAAGAAGAACGTGAATCTAAGAAGCATGACGCAAGAGCTGCAGATATTGATCTCCTTTTAGGAGAATTTCATAAGAAGATTGACGAGGCTGTAGAAGCTGGGAAGCTGTCCACAGACAAGCTTTCCTTCTCAAATACTAGGTTTCATGAATCAGTTATTACTGAAGTTGTTACAGCATTAAGAGCTGAAGGTTATTATGTTACAATGGATAAACATAATGCTTATCAAACTCTGAAATTCACAGTAGGCTGGGCATAATATGGAAGAGCTGCAAAATGAGAATATAGTAGCTCCTTCGGAGCCGGAAGCTGTTCCTCCTCCTCCAGCTAGGGAGATTAAGGTAGAGGACTTATCTGATCAACAGAAGGCTCTTCTTTCTTTTGAACATTTTTCAAATTTGTTTGTAAAAAAACTATTTGAAAGTGCTACTTCAAAGAAGAAGATGTACCGATCAGCTAAAGCAATAGCTCAAGGACTTTTACATCCTCTTAGTAAGACAGAACCTACGTTTGAAAGCTCTGACGAGCGGGAACTTTTTGACTTATTTCAAGAAGCAAGCTCTGCTAAAATGATGTTGATGATGTATGGACTAGAACAATCGGGAGCGATTAAAATTAATCAAACTCTCAGTCAAATGGCACCTCCGGCTTCGGAGACACAAACAGAAACAAAGGAAGAAACAAATGGCAAGCAAGAAAGTTAAAATTGGAAATTTAATCGTTACAAACGGTAAACATGGTATGATGCGCTCTTTAGCTTTAGGAAATAAAGGTAAAGACCCTAAATACAACATCTCAGTAGAAGTTGTAGTTAGGGACGCTTCAGGAGCTGTTATTGCAAAACAAACTGACGGCTTTGTAGAGCTGGTCGATCCAAGAACACAACCTCAAGAACTTCTTTCAGCTGGGGTTATTAGTGAAGAAGTAGCTAATAAAATGGCTAATAATGCTTCAAAGCTCTCTGAAAAAGTTAAATATCAGTTGATGGTTAAGAGAGTTTAATGTATAAAGGCTGGGTAGTATCTCCAAAATTACCTGCGGCTTTTAATCCCTCTTCTCTACAGCACTGGGAATACGCATTTGAACCTGTGCTTTGGGTTTGCTACACGGACATATTTGTATGAAAGGAACTCATGTTTTATCGTCGATTAACAGCGGGACTAAACGACAGAGGCATTCTCATCCAGACAGACAAGGATGCTCTAGACTACATTAAAGACGATAAAGACCATTATCTAGGCACTTACAAATATACTGAACAGCAAAAGCAGATATTCGAAGATACTGGAACTATTGCCGGTATAACAGATGTCATGAGCGATAAAATTTGGTGGGATTTTGACTCGGAGCATGAGCCAGAGTTAGCCAGACAAAGCACTGTCCTACTAGTAGACCGCCTGATTAAAAAAGGTATTAGTCAAAAAGACATAGTAATAGCCTTCAGTGGAAACAAAGGCTTTGGAGTAGAACTCAATCTCACAGATGATTTCTCTCCTAAAGATATTAAAACTGCTGCTTTCGACCTAGCCCACGACCTCCCTCATTTCGACGTTAAAATGTATAATGCCTCCCGCATTCTCCGCATACTAACTACTAAACATCAAAAGACTGGGCTGTATAAAATACCTCTCACCTACTTCGAACTTACAGAACTCTCAGTGGATGAGATTATGTATAAGGCCAGGGAACTACCCTCTGAGTCTGAAGAGTTTCGCTGGAACGCTGTTAACCTCATTTCTAAAAGCAATAAGACAGAAGTAGAACCCTCTGTCTATGAAATTCTAGAAGCTCCCAGCACTTTAGACTACTCAGCAAAACCACGCTTTCTTACTAACTGCCGTTGGGCAATTCAAAACGGACACTTTAAAGAGGGCGATAGGAGCACTGCGCTTCTATGCCTTGGTTCTACATATAAGAACTTAGGATTTGATTTAGAACATGTTTATCGCCTTCTCAAAGGAACTGCTGAGCTTCAAGCCCGTCTCACTCATTCAGAACGATTCTCTGATGAAGAGATTTATAATAATATCATAATTCAAGTATTTGGTCCAAATTGGAACAACGGTCAATATACTTGTCGAGAACCTGGAAACTGGCTTCATTTCTTCTGCTCCAAGCTTGACTGCCCCTGCAATCACAAGATTGAAGACGAACTTAAGCCCAAGCTCTTCTCTGATTTAAAATCTGACTTCAAACATTATGTAAAGCATATTGAGAAGAACACAATTCATACAGGACTTCCTAGTATTGATCAGAATGTCTTCCTATCAACCGGGGCGAACGTATTAATAGTTGGAAGCCCTGGCTCCGGAAAAACGTCCCTCGGACTTGAAATTCTAAACCGCACTTCAAAAGCTGGAGTTAGAAGTGTCGTTGCTTCTTTAGATATGGCTCAGAATCGAATATTTGAAAAACTGCTCTATAGGCTCACCGGCTATGATCGAACCCAACTCTATCAAATCTTCAAAGATGACAAAGAAGCTCCCTTGATGAAACAGCTTCAAGAAGAATTTGGGAATGTCAACTTCTTTAAGAAGAGCTGCCCCGCAGTTCAAGATATCAGAGATTATATTACTAGATGCAATGAACAAGGACCAGACCGGGTTAAGTTAGTAGTAATTGATTACTTTGAGCGAATTGTCTCGGATATGGGAGACGACACTGCAGCCTCTAAGCGAATTGCTGGGGAGCTGCAGGACTTAGTCGATGACTTTGATATCTGTCTTATTACTTTAGTGCAGCCTAATAAGAATGCTCTGTCTGGAGGCCCTGATCTTCCAATCTACGACTACACTAAGATTAAAGGCTCAAGCTTTGTTTATCAAGCCGCTAGAATTATTATGTCCTGCTGGAGGCCTTTCTACACTCCGAAGAACTTTCATAATGATAAATATATGCAAGTAGCAATCCTCAAGAACGATTTGGGCGAATTAAATGAATTCTCTTTCAATTGGAACGGCAAACGAGGGGTAGTTACTGAAATGGAAGATTTCCAAAGGTCTGAGTTTGAAGAAATGCTTCGGAAGAAAATGGAAGAGAAGAATGGAAATCAGGAGTTGAATTTTCACTAATGAAAAGGGAAATGGAATATAGACCTGGAATGATTTATGGGAGATCTTTTTTTTCCTGGAGTTTTGAGAAGGGGCCTTATGAGATGTATGCCCCAGATAGACCCTCAGATATGTATTCCCCTATATATTTCAGAACGGACATTTTTTGTGAATAATTTACAAAATACTATAAACACTTATGACGGTAAAGAATATTTCTTCATTCCTTGGGAATATCATGTATTAGTGTCAACTTTAGTAACGGATATTTTTGTATGATTTATTTCTGGAGGATTACTCCTGATAGCTCTTATTACTTCTTAGAGGAAGGGCTTCGAGATTTATATCCCGCAGAACTTGTGACGGACATATTTGTATGAAAATTTATCGTTCCGAGGGTTCGTATTGGATAGATTATTATAAAGGCTATTACAAAGCTCATAACCAGTATTTATGCACAGACATATTTGAGGAACCTTCCATTTGGAACATCACATTATTCAAACTTGGCAGGATTTTACAGACCTCCAAGAATATGTTAAAAACATTGATTCAGAATTTCTAACCTTAGACGTTGAAACTGATTCAGTAATTGAACGAAAAGCTAATCTCTATGGCTTTGCCTTCTGCCTTGAAAACCACGAGGCGTTCTACCTCCCCATCAGAAAAAAAGATACAACTTCATGGTGGAACACTTTTCAAGAAAATCAAATAGCTTCCTGGTTCTATCAATTAGCTTCCAAAAAGAAGCTCATAGGACATAATGCAATCTATGACATTCTAGTTCTAAAATATAATTGGAACTACGACCTAACGCCCTTTCTATATTCTGACACTATCCTCCAAAAACACTTACTAGACGAACAACGGCCTTTCGGACTGAAAGAAGTTGCTGTTCAATATTTAGGAGACTGGGCTAATAAAGCTCAAACTGCTTTATATGAAAATATTCAAGCTAATGGAGGTAAAACTCTCAAAGACAATGTAGAGATGTACAAAGCAGATACAAACGTCTTAGGAGAATATTGTTGTTTTGCTCCAAAAAGTTCTTTAGTCAGTTTGCATGACGGGAGTTCAAAATATATTGAAAATATCCAGATAGGAGATGAAGTACTAACGCATAAAGGAGAAAGAAAATCTGTATTATCTGCTTTTTCTAGAGAATACAAGGGAGATATTTTTTCTTTCCAAGTAGAAAACGGAAGAATGATTAAAAACGTAACCCCGGAACATCCTTTTTATGTATTTAATGAAGATACTTTGGAACACGAATGGAAAAAAAGTAAGGATTTAAGAGTCAATGATCTTCTTGTAAAAGGAGAATACTACCCCAAAATAAAAGATACAATTGAGTCATTGGATTTCTGGTGGTTACTCGGATTTTATCAAGCTGAAGGACATATAAGCAAAAGAAAAAATCAGGAATATGTTGTTTTGTCTATGCATCAAAAAGAGTCAAAAACTGTTTTAGCTGTTCTATCAAATTTAGGATTAAAGGGATCACTCTGTAATTCGAAACGCAACAAAGGATGCCAAATAACTATTTGCAATTCTGTTTTCGCTAATAAAATCAAGTATTATTCTGGAGGTAGTTTTAAGTGTGATAAAAAACAAATAAGTAAAGAGTCCTTAGATATTCTATGCCAAGATAGGTTGGCTGCTTTAGCTTTTGTGGCTGGATATTTTGATGGGGATGGAAATTTGCGACAAGTAAAAGATAGAGCTAATAGTTGGCAATTACGATGCGCCTCTACTTCAGCTAGTTTAATAAATACATTAGATTTAATTTTAAATTTTTTAAAATTAAACTCCTCAAGAAGAGACTACGCCGCAAGCGGAATAAATAGAAAACATCGGTTTGAGCTAGTACTATTTACCAGTGCAGCGAGCCAAGTTACTCAATACTCAAAATTAAAATTAAAATTGCCTCTTTTAGAAGAAACCTTTAAGAAACATGTTCGAATTCAATCTGTACAAAAGAATGAGTATGTCGGAAAAGTTTATAATATTTCAGTGGATAGAGATCAAAGTTATATTTCGAACGGTATCATTTCTCATAATTGCTGGGACGTTCTTTTAACTAGAAAACTATTTGACATCTTTGAGCCAAAGTTGAAAGAGCAGCATTTATTTGACTTATTTTACCGCGACGAAATAATGCCCCTTTATAAACTAGTAACTATCCCTATGAAGGATAGAGGCTTCCCAATTAATGTTGAGCATTTCAAATCCCTCAATTATAAAATCTCAGAAGAAATTCTAAATCTAGAAACCAGCATTCAAAAAGAAATTGCTCCAACAGTAAAAGCTTATCAACATGCAATATTAGATACTAAGTACCCTGTAAAACGAACAGGCAATTTCCCTAAATACTATGCTCAGGTTATTAATTTTAAACTTCCCGAGAAGAACGGAAAGATAACTCTCGCTAAAAAAGAATTAGAGAAACTACTCCCTGAAAATCAATTTGCAGATAAATTAGAAAAGATAGTAAATGATCGTCAAGCTGAAGATAGAGATTATCTTGCAGGGGAACATCTCAACTTCTTGAAATGGCTACTTGATGACGGCGGGGATATTGATGATAAATATATCACCTCCGCTCAGGAGAGATGGCATTTCATAGATAAGCCGGACGATAAATACATCTTCAATCTAAATTCTAATAATGATTTGAAATGGTTATTCTTTATCAAACTCGGATATCAAGCCCTAAGCAAAACGGAGAAAGGAGAGCCTCAAGTTGATGAAGACTTTCTAGAATCTATTAAGAGCAAATCAGATTGGGTGAACCGATTAATAGACTACAAGAAACTCCTTAAGCTTAAGAGCACTTATATTGAAGGTATTTTAGAAAGACATCTTGATGGGGTGATATATAGTTCCATGAAGCAGTTTGGTCCTCCTTCTGGACGATATGCTAGTAGTGCGCCCAATCTGCAAAATCTTCCTCGAATTAAAGAAGAAGACAGTGGATTATCAGAATTAGTCTTATATTATGTAAACTCTATTAAAAAGGGCTTTATAGCTCCAAAGGGATATAAACTAGTAAATGCGGATTATTCCCAATTAGAACCTAGAGCATTCGCTGAAGCTTGCGGCGATCCAGATTTGCAGAATGTGTTTATTAATGGAGAGGATTTATACGGAGCTATTGCTGTCAGGGTTTTCAATCTAAAATGCTTGCCCAATGAAGTTAAGAAGAAACATCCAGAATATAGACAGAAAGCAAAAGTGATAGCCTTAGCTATTGTCTACGGAGCGGAAGCAGGCCGTATCTCCCAAGCATTAGGCTGTGACTATCAAGAAGCTGAAATGATTATAGAAGACTATCTAAATGCCTATCCAGGCTTAAGATTGTATATGAGACGCTGTGATGAGGAGGCTTGTACCCAAGGCCTTAGCCGCACTAAGTTTGGCCGTTTAAGACGTGTTTCAGAGGCTCAAGTCTCATATAATAGATATGGACTCAAGCTATTGGATAGACAATGGGCCAAGAGAAACGGACTAGAAGAGGCTAGATGGAAATTTAAGAACGCTCTTAATACTGCTAAGAATCATCCCATCCAAGGCGTGGCAGCCCATGTCGTTAATAGAGCTATGATAGCGATTAATAAGGAATTTAAAGTTCGAGGCTTAGACTCTATTATTATTATGACCATTCATGACGAAATTACTTGCTTAGCCGAAGAATCTATAGTAGAATTAGTAAAGAAGATAGTGCAGGATTGTATGGAAAACACTACGAGATTATCAGTACCTCTGAAAGCCGAGCCTATGATTGGAATGGATTGGTCGGAAGTAAAATGAAACCTTGGCCTAAAGGAACAATCATGATTACGGACCTTTCTTTAGGTATGGCGTACTTTTTAGAACGAGGACTTACTGACGTATTCGTATCTGATATTTATATTACAGATATATTCACGGAGCCGGAGGCGACATTCTGTGGATAACTATTCAGGGCCTAACGGAAGTTTGTATACTATAAACCTCTCTCGTCGGTTTATGTATTCTCATATTGAAATATCTTTCCCTCGTTTTTATAATGATTTCTACATAACGGATATATTCTGTGAATGAACAATTCGACGGCTATTTAATTGGAGGAACCTATCCTAACGGAACGGGGGTATTCTTTTCTGTAGGGAAATTTCCAGACACAGATCATTCTTGGTTTTTAATAGCTAGCACAACAGTAAGGCAAATGATAAATAAAGATCCTCAGCTAAACCATCTTTCTATTTACACGGACATCTTTATATGAGCCAGCCAGGAGAGATTTACATTAGAAAGGAAGGCAGCTTTCCCTCCTCGCTTATGGTTATTATCCCTATAATCTCTACAGGAAATCACGGCGCGTCACAAAGACAAGAGGGGGGCGTAAGACAAGAGGGCTATATAGAAGAATACGGGTTTCTAGGTACTTTATATCATTTCTATACGGATATATTTCTATGAGCAAACCAGGAGAGATTTACCTCCGACAAAGAGACAGTACAAATCTCTCGATTGTGTTTATTGTCTTTAAATCTCTAAACCAATTAGGGCCTCAACTAAGAGTAGAAGGTTATATAGAAGTTAATGGGTATTTAGGCACCGTATTCGATCTTTACACGGACATATTTCTATGAAACTGGAATGTATAGAAGGCCCTCAAATTTGGCATTCAGAATTTATTATAGCCTGCGAACTAACTGTAACAGGTAAAACTCATGTCTTTACTAAAGAGAATAGGAAGTATCTAGCTTCTTTTGAAAACTATGAAGATGCTTATAATAGTCTAGATGTTGTAAGATTTAATATTAAGCTTGAAAAGATTGTGAATGAGTAGTATAATATGAAGATGAATTTTAGAGTTGGAGATATAACTCGTGCTACTACTCTTGTCGGGGACGATGAATTAGCTTTCGTAGAGCAGGTTATTTATAAATATGCTCCAGAGCTTATATATATATATTTACTCTCTGGGATGAGAGTAGAGATTGCGGCGAGGAAATAATTCATGTAGAGCATCACGGATATGATGATGAAGTGCTATATACGGACATGTTTACTCAGGAGGCTAAATGATACTCTTATTGATTCTACCCTTTATCCTAACTTTCATAGTTATTAATTATTTAATTTATAAGGGGAAGGACGACGGGTATGGTAAAGAGTGTTTCTATCTTACAGGGAACTTCGGCGCATTCATTATCGGATCAGTTGTTTCCGCCTCGCTATTCGTCATATTTACCACCACTGAACCAGGCAATTGTAAAACAATTACTGAAATAGGAGGATGTCATAAGTATTATTGTGGAGTAAAGTTTTCAGATGGTTCCTTTGCTCGGGCACAATATCCAGTAGTAGGACAACAAGTTTGTCAAGATATTAGACGTTGGAGATGAGAATGAACCAAATTAAAGTCGAACTACAAAGCACCTTTGGAACAGATCGAGACGTGGCAAATGCAGCCTGGACCTCCAGCTACGAACATCAGAAGAAGAAACAAAGAACAGATGAAGATGTCAAGAGAGTTATAAACTTACTAGCGGATCAGAAGCATTCTGTTCCGTTTGAAGGAATTATATTTAGATTTTGGATTAAAATGAGCATTGCTACCGACAGGCAATTTATGACTCACAGGCTGCAAAGCGCGAGCGGGATGTCAGGAAGATATCGCACTATGCCTAACGAGTACTTAGACCTTCCTGAAGACGTAGAAAATATTTTAGATAAGTTTAAAATAGAAGCAGGACTATCTACAAACCCTACTACTATTAATGCCTTTCAAGAGTATTATAAACTGTGCGAGTCAGCAAATAATATGTACAGTATAGTATCCCGAGCAGCTAAAGAAGCTGAGAAGAATCAAATCATTTCTAATTCTGAATATAAACGATTGAGAGAATTTTATAGAGGAGTGCTTCCTCAACACAACATGACTGAACGAGTTACTGTCATCAACTTACGAAGCTTCGCTAACTTTATTAAGCTAAGACTTTCAGAACACGCTCAACCTGAAATTAGAGAAGTGGCTCGACAAATGTTAGAACAGGTAAAACAGAATCAAGATATTAAATATGCTATAGAAGCTTTGGAGAGAAACAATTGGGTAATATAAATAATCACGGCGCTATATATCAACATAAAGATGAGCCAAGTCATATTATAATGACTACCGAACTTGATGCGCTGGCCTTTCATTTACGTCCTTCAAAGTACGACCTACTTCCGGCAGTTTTCATTTTTTACACTGATATATTTACTGAGGAGAACTTATGAAAGACAAAACTATTATTCTAGAACTAAATGAAATTGTAGAAGATTTGCCTACTCATATTAAAGACTTTGTAAAAGAACATGCTTACGTTGCAGGAGGCTGCTTTCATTCCATGGTTAACGGTCAGAAAGTTAATGACTATGATTTCTATTTCAAAACTAAACAAGCCGTAGAAGATTTTAAAACTCTAACACAGGCTAGACCCAACTATAGATTTCTACCTTCCAAAAATGCTATTAATTATAATGGGTCCGACATAAAGCTTCAATTCATTACTAGCTTCTGGGGCACCCCTAAAGATGTAATAGCTAAGTTTGATTTTAAACATTGTATGTCCTATTTAGATTTGAACACCCAGCAATTAAAGATGGATAGACCTTTTCTGTTGAGTAATTATTTAGAATTTAATCTAGATGCCTCCTTTCCAGCAAAGGCTCTAGAAAGAATTATTAAATGTGTAGCAGAAAAGAAAATGAGACTTAGCGGTAAAACTCTAGCCGACCTAGTTGTGGGGATTAATTCCCTTGATCTATCTACTAAAGGAGCACTTATTACTCATCTCACTGGAATGTATGGCTATAGATTTATAGAAAAAGCAGATTCAGATAGATATTTAGATTTCTTAAAACATAAGAAGTTTGATAATAAACTTGAGAATCTTATAAATGAATCTTAGCATTCTCCCCCTTCTCCTCTTCTGCGCTCCTCCTGTTATGGAGAATAGAAGCCTCCATCCCTGGAACGCCCACGACCAGTCTACTAAAGGCTATTGCCAAAAACGTTGCCCACAGATTTATAAAGATGCCCCTTGCCTTAGCAGGTTTGTAAAAATGGATAAACAAGCTTACCAATGTCATCGTGGACAGGAGAAGAAATGAGTTATCAATCGGCGTTAGAAGCTACCGGAGCTAAGGTGCTAGAGTTTCAAGAGTTTGGAAGTTATCAAGGATCTTGGTATGCCATAATCTTCCACGAGGATAAAGTAAAGTTAATAGGCGGTTCATACGGTAGCTGCTCGGGCTGTGACGCTTTTCAGTCCGAGTTTGACTATGACGCCGATCGAGATTCGGATTATCAAACAAGATTGAAGAATTTTGGGCTTAATTATTTAAATGAAGAAATTGACCTACAAGAAGAATATAATAGAGTTACTAAAGATGCAGAATGGGATAGCGAATCTACAGACATTCTCCCGTGGCTCGAACAGGCTCAGAAATTATTTTTCCATAATAGGCTAAAAGAAATTCTGTAAATCTTCTTTACAAATGTAAACCTCTTGTGCTATAATAAGAGTATGACATTTGAAGAAGCTTTTAATTCTGGATGCAGGTTTAAGCTCCCTAAGAATTATATAAACAAAAACAGCTGGCCTGATGACTGGTGGTTATCAAATAATAAAGGTAAAATAAAACCGCCCCCACATGCCCAAACTGATAGGGTAGAATATACCGTTGAAGAATATTTGATGTTTGATAACAATACCCATTTGTTTCGGAGTTTATATTTAAAGTATAAACAATCTATTGATTGGTATCTTCATCCCGTAGACGAGCATAATATGAAATTTAATCAAAAACTGGAGAAACTTGTAAATGAATAAGATATTAATTATCCTCTTAATTCTCTTTAGCTATTCCTGCAGCTCTGATCAATGTAAAAGTGGAGAATATAAACTCCACTATCATGATGAGGTAGTGATTAAGGAAGGCTTTTATAAGGGAGTAAAAACCTACCTAGTAGGAGTTTCAAGGGAGTGTTTAAGCGACACATATGACACTTCTGTTGGATGGTTTAGAGAAGAAGACTTGGAATTAGTAAAATGAATAACCCCCTCTCCTTTGATGATGTTCTTATCATCCCTCAATTTAGTAATATTATCTCCCGTAAAGATGTTACAGTAACCTCCTCGTTTCTAGGAGAAGACATTTTTCCCGTAATCTCTAGTAATATGGACACGGTAACTGAATGGCCTATGGCTAGGGCTATGGCTGAATATGGAGCTAGAGGCTGTCTTCATCGCTTCCAATCTATTCAAGATAATCTAGAGCCATTTAGACAAACTGGTAAACCTCAATATGTTTCTATAGGACTTGGGGACGGCGAGCTAGAAAGAGGGGCTGCTCTATTCCAAGCCGGGGCAACTCACTTCATAATCGACGTAGCTCATGGAGCCAATATAGAAGTGGTAAGACAAGCCAAAGCCTTACGACAGATTATTAAATCTAATGCTATGTTGGTAGTTGGAAACTTCGCTACAGCTAAATCTATAGAAGACTTTCTCTACGCTTCAAATAGCGTACCTCACCAACATTCCCCAGTTCAAGTTGACGCAGTAAAACTAGGCATTGGAAGCGGAGCTGCCTGCACTACTCGTCTAGTTACTGGCTGCGGACTTCCCACACTAGCCAGCATTCTAGACGTAAGGCAGCACTATCCCAGTCTGAAGATTATAGCTGACGGGGGAATTAAGACTAGCGGAGATTTGGCTAAAGCCTTCGCAGCTGGAGCTAACGCTGTTATGATCGGAAAGCTTTTAGCCGGAGCTGACGAGGCTCCCGGAACTGAATATCTTGGAGCTAAGAAATATAGGGGATCGGCCTCGGAAGAATCTTATGCAAAACAGAACAAACTCTCTGAATGGCGCACAGCAGAAGGAGCAGCATATTTTGTCCCCGCCACAGGCCCCGTTAAGAACACCCTTCAAACTTTAGAAGCTGGACTGCGAAGCGCAATGTCTTATGCAGGAGCTTCTACCTTAGAGGAGTTTCAACAGAAAGCTCGACTGACACAGATTACAAATTTAGGACTTAAAGAATCAGGCGCTCATGGCAAAATATAAATTTAGAGAAACCATTCTAATTACTAACTGATTTTATGAGGGCCAAAAAGCGATTATCTGGAGTAAACGGTCTTTCTTCGGTTTCTTTGTTAGATATAAAGCTATCATTACCTCCGACTACGGATTGGAACTTTGGTTGTCCGACAATCAGTTTCGAAGTCTTGATGATCCTAATAAAGAATTTCATGAGAAACTTGAGAAACTATAATGGCTATTCACGACATTGAAGAATACAAGAAAGCTAAGACTATACTCCCACATTTAGAACAAATTCTAAGAGTGCTGGATTTAACAGAGCAGTCTCTTAGTTACTTTAAATCTTATATTCCAATTTCTAGTATCCTTGTAAATATTAAAGAACAGAGAATTGTCCTAGAAGCTTATCGAAAGAAGTTTAAAGATATTAAGACCGCGAAAGGGAAAAGAAAATGAGGAGGCTAGTGATACTAGTGCTGCTACTTTCAGCCTGCCAATCTGCGGAGCCGAAGTTTAAGCTTCATCAAACTGTTATATACACTGTGAATAGTTTCTATGCCGATAGATGTAGCGGAAAAGGAATTGTCTCTTATTTATATGAACCTATAGCCTCAGAAGGATTTACCTACAGAATAGATCCCCCAGCAAATGAACCCATGTGTCCTACACAATGGATTAAGGAAGAAAATGTCAAAGAAGAAAAAGAAAGCTAAAATCGTTCTGGCCGACGAGGATTATGCTCAAGCCTTGGATTACAGCTATAATATGAGCGTAGCCTATACAAGGATGATGGAAGCTTGCGAAGTGATTAAACAAGACCCACATCTAAAAAAACAATATGAAAAGGCTGTTGAAGAGATGTTCCGTCTTTATCAGTTAATAGGAAGTAAGTCAAAATGAGATCGCCAAAAATTCTTTACTTGGACATTGAAACACGTCCGCTGCTCTGCTATACTTGGGGCATTCATGATCAGAACATTGGGAAGAACCAAATCTACAAAGACTGGGCTGTACTATCCTGGGCTACTAAATGGGAAGGCTCCCCTAAACTAAAGTACGAAGACATTTCTAGCTCTGACGGCTGGGGAAGTGAGAAAGCACTGCTTCAAGCAATCTGGAAATTACTAGACGAGGCTGATGTAGTAATTGGCCACAACTCCAAAAGATTTGACATTAAAAAACTCAATGGCAAATTTGAACAATATAAGTTAGGAGTACCGAGTTATTATCAGCAGATTGACACTCTCACGTTAGCAAAGAAGTACTTCAACCTTACTAGTAATAGTCTGGAATATATCGCCGAACTGTTAGGGGTTAAATATAAAAAACTTAAGCACAAGAACTTTCCCGGAATGGAACTTTGGACAGAATGTCTTAATGGGAATAAGGAAGCATGGGCTTCTATGGAAGCCTATAATAAACGAGACGTGGTAGTTCTAGAGGAAGTTTATAAAAGACTTAGAACTTGGGGAACAGGAGTTAACTTTAGTGTTTATAATGAAGGCTTGGAGAATGTCTGCGCCTGCGGCAGCACTGAATTCGTAGACAACGGCCATGCTTATAAATCATCAGGAAAATTTAAACGCTATAGATGTAAGAAATGTAAAGCTCCAAGAGAGAGTAAAGTTAATTTGTTATCTAAAGAAAAAAGAAAGAGCATGAGGGAATAGTATGGAATGGGTAGCTTTAATACTTGCGATCGTAGTTTATTTTTACGCAATTTTAGTAGAATCACAGAAGGAAATCATTCTTCATCTTGAGAAGGAACTAGAAAATGAAAAGAAATCTGAGCAAGAAACAACCAAAGCCTAAAAAGAATGGTCTTCCCGCAATCTGGGATTTAGTCGTAGACGATATGTACGCTAGAGACGCAGAAGGTGTTAAGCGATACGGCACTCGACTACAACCTAAGAATGGTAGAGACGCTGCAGTCGATGCTTATCAAGAGGCTTTAGATCTTGCTGTCTATCTCAGACAGTTTTTATATGAGAGGGATGGGAAATGAAAGTTAAATTCTCAAAACTTCATCCCGACGCAGTAATCCCTTCTTATGCGAAACCAGGAGATGCTGGTCTAGATTTAACAGCCGTAGCGATGACCTACGTCAGAACAGATCAAGTTGACTTTTATGAATACGACTTAGGTTTGGCTTGTGAAATTCCTCAAGGTTATGTAGGCTTAATATTCCCGAGATCGAGCATTACTAAAACAGACTTATTCCTCTCTAATGCAGTTGGCGTAATTGATGCGGGATTTCGAGGCCGACTCTCGGCAAGGTTTAGAAAGACAACAGGCAGCCCTCACGTTTATAAAGTAGGAGAGAGAATTGCTCAGATGGTTATTATACCCTACCCCACTATCGAGGTAGAGGAAGTGTCTTATTCAAATCTATCCGAAACTGAACGAGGTTCAGGAGGATGGGGGAGTTCAGGCAAATGATGGATTATTTCTTAGCAGCATATTTAGTACTTACTACAAACACAACTACAATTACTTATAAAGCAGATATTCAACCTGTCTTTAAACAACGATGTTCTATGTGTCATGATTATATGCCTGGAAAAAACTGGATGAATTATAAGGAAGCTTTTGATAAACGTAAAGAGATTAAAGACAGAGTGCTGATTAAAAAGGACATGCCAGCAGGGACGGACATGCCACAAGTTTTTAGAGATTTAATCGGAGCATGGGTAGATTCTGGAGCAAAAGAGTGAACAACAGAAGCGAGAACTATGAGCAGATCAAAAGAGAAAAGCGAAGTCGAACACCTTCGAGGACTCGTTCGGCAGCTTAAGAGTGAATTGCGTAATCTAAAAAAATCTATGGCTAGGAAACAAAAACGAGAACATTTACTAGACGACGTTGAAGAGAGAGAAGCTGAGCTTCTTCTTAAGGAAACTTTAGAAGAAAAAGAAGTCGTCTCTAAGAAAGAAACTTGTCCTAAATGTAGAGGCAAACTCGATATTATTGACGGAGCTAGGATTAAGATTTACATCTGTTCTGACTGCTCTCATAGATTTACTAAGAGGAGCGGGTGATGAAATATTATATCCACACAGTAAATATGTCTTTTCTAAAAGAACTGTATAGTAAATATAACCCCGACGAATATTATGTTAACATCGTCTCTGGTTTCATATCTCAAAACAACGAGCTATTTGTCACGGACATATTCACATGAATAAATATATTAAAGGCTCTATGTATTACAATCCTTATTATGCATGGCCCCATAACCCAATCCTTAGTATTCAAAATGACTTTGGTTACGCTTTTGTAATTGAGACAAAAGTAGGATCACCACAAATCACTAGCCATGAGTTTGGTAGGGATGTATTCGATTCTTACCTTTACAATACAACTTGGAAATTATATACGGACATATTCAATGAAGAAGAAACCTCCTTTTAATAGAGACAAATGGCTTATTGCTCAGCTTAGAAGACTGTCTATTAAATACCCTCCAAGGTTGGAAGTGTTAAACGAAGGTAAGAGAATTTACTATATCACTTCCAAGAAGGGGAAACAGTTAAGACGTGTAGCTCATGACTGCAGCACTTGCGATAGAAAGAACCTATCCTCTTCAGGAGTTAGAATGGATCATATAGATCCTGTAAGACCTGAAGGCTTTAAAGATATATGGACCTTTGCGGACAGACTGTTCTGTGATAAGAGTAATTGGCGCAAAATTTGCCAGCAGTGTCACTTAGACAAATCAAAGGAAGAAAATGAGAAGCGAAAAGCAGCGAAAAAAAATAATACCTAATTGGATCAAAGACTATATTGATTACTGCCCCATTACCGGAGACATGAAAAGAAAAATAATTACAAATGCTCGACAGTCCATTAATATAGACCATATAAATTCAAATGGATATTTAGAATTTAGATTATTTTGGGTTAAATATTATGCCCACAGAGTTGCTTGGTTTATTACGACGAATCAACAACCTAATATTATTGATCATATTAATGGGGATAAATTGGATAATAGAATTTGTAATCTCAGAGATGGTGATGCGATTCAAAACGCAAGAAATTTAACAAAGCATCGAAAAGGACAACAACTTGGTACCTATTTTAGTAGAGGTGAACAATTGTGGAGAGTACAATTACCTAGAGAATTTTCTAAATGTGGTACAAAACAAATCTATGGCGGACGTTTTGAAACTGAAGAAGAGGCAGTGAAAACTGCCAAAAAGTTAATAGGAAATCAGAAGAAGAACGATTAGTTAGACAAGCTAAAAAGAAAACTGTAAAATAAGTTGACAACTGTCTAAAAGTTATGCTATAATAGAGAATATATGGACATTATTGGATTAAGAAAAATATTAAGTGGTTTTGTATTATTAGGAACTGGATTGGTAGTAGTCTATTTTAAAGGAGACATTCCCCCAAACCTTCTCTCGCTAATGCAATGGTTATATACAGCTTTTATCGGAGGCAATGCAATAGAGCACTTGTCCCAAGTTATTAAATTGAAAGGAAATGAATAGATGTCATCGAAATTTTTAGTATCTCTCTCAGTAGTTCTCACAGGAGCTGGCCTATGGGCACTAAGCTCTGTACATTCTGCGACAGTTAAAGACCTGTCCCCAGGAACAGCTCCGGCTGCTCAACCCTCTCCAGCAGTGGAAAAGATTGTCCCTCCAATTGTTACTGCAACGGGCTTGATTGTTCCTCCTGTTATTACCGGCCACACGTCCTCCCTCCTGCTTAAAAGCAACGTAAAAGATATTAAGAGACTCAATCTCCCAAATTCTCAAACTATCCAATTACAAGGGGTTGTTGATGCTCTGCTAGTTCAAAACGTAGTTAATGAAATTAAATCTAAAGCAAAAAAGAATACAGATTTATATCTCCTGATTAATAGCCCAGGAGGATCGGTACTCGATGGAGCTTTCGTATTATCTGCAATTGAAGCTTCAAAAGCTAAAGTTCATACTGTATGTATAGGAATGTGCGCTTCTATGGCTTTTATGATTCATCAGCATGGAGCAACTCGACTTGCGGTTGATAGATCAATTCTAATGGCCCATCCCGCTTCCGGCTCACTTTCAGGCACACTAGAAGAAATGGAGAGCCTTCTTTCCACCATTACTAGATTTACTAATAAGATGGATGCTTATATTGCAAAACGGTCAGGAACTACGGCTGAAGCATTTAAGAGCTTGTATATGCCCCAATTCTGGATTGATGCCGAAGATGCTAAGCTCAGAGGTTATGTAGACGGCTTAGTAGATGTCTATGCCGAATCTTCTCCTATCTCTACTCTTAACTTCAGTACTGGCGTAGGCACTTCAATTCCCCGTGACTTTAAGTTTGTATGGTAAGCCGCACTTTAAAACAGCACCTGCTAGATTATGAACAGAACATTCATTCTGATGTATATGGCGGGGCTGCAACATCTAATGAGGTAAAAATTAACTTAGGTGAAACATACTCAGTTATTTGGGAGAATGCTCCTCGTTGGAACACAGAGCAGTCAGAAGGAAAATTAGCATTTAAGTCAGAGAATAAGATAGTCCCTTTACCAAAACCCGCTGTAGTAAGAACACAAGTTGCTGTTGAGGTATTAAATAGCCCCAACTGGGAAAAAAGGATTGTTCACATACTTGATACTCAAAAGGCAGAACTTAAAAAGTTTTTCAATATACAAGGAGAATATGTTGGCATGTATTGGATTTCTGAACCTACTGCCACGGCTTACCTGGATACTGTTGAAATTAGTATGTTTGCTCAGTTGGTTGATGTCTCTAAGCTTTTACATGAAGCTCAATTTACCAACAAACTAGAGGATTTAATAAATGGGTGAATCAGTTAAAAAAGGATTAATCGTCCTAAGCATCCTGATTATCGGAGCAGCCTTTGGTAGATTTACTGCTCCCTCCAAAGTAGAGGAACGAGAGAAGATTGTCTACAAGGATAGAATTGTAGAGAAGAAGATTTACGTTACAGATAAATCACAGAAGAACAACAAGGTGACAATCAGGCTTGTCACCATTAAACCGGATGGCACTAAAACGATCGAGACTAAGATATTTGATAAATCCGAAATTGATATTGTTCAGAACGGATCTAGTACAAATATTCGTGAATCAGAAACAAGCAAAGAAACTGAGAAAGTAGTAGAGTATTCTAGAAATGATTTCCTCATCCTTTTTGGGGCTAAGCGGACTTTTGATAATCCTACTTTTGATTATGGTATTTTCTTAGAGAAACGACTGTTAGGCCCTATCTATGGAGGGGCCTTTGCTTTCACTGATAAAAGTGGGGGAATAGCTCTTGGGCTTGCTTTCTAGTGCAAATAGAGTTTGGACTCTTACCTACAAAGGACATGAGATTTCCCATTATTTTATAAGCAAGGGATTAGAGTTTGAACATTTTATGGTAGTTAATCTACCTAATTCTCAACATAGGTTTAGTAACTTAAAAGACGCAGAGAATCATATAGACTGTTATATCTGGTCAAAGAAATTAGAAGATGAAATTAACAACGGAACAATTACTAAAGATAGCTCAGACAAGACTTGAAGAGATTAAAAAGGTCAAGCCTTCTCAAAAGAATGATGTTCTACAGTTTATTAACGAATGGAATATTAAAGAAGGCAAGCACAAGGTTACGTCATCTCTGATTTATCAAAGCTATAAATCCTGGACACGACGGCCAAAGAGCAAGCAATCATTCTTAATATTCTTCTCAAAGGCTTTCGAATCAAAAATGATAGGTAGTAAACGGTGCTATCTTTTAAACTATAGACCAGTAGAGCTACTCAATAAAATAGATAATGCAAAGGTGTCAATTAAATGATTAAAGGACAGTACATTATAAAACCTGTGTATCCAGAATTACCTGTTATAACTAATAGTGTAATAGGTTTTCCTGAATTTAAATATGATTACGAAATTACCTTTGACGATGGACATAAGTTAATAACAACCCCGGAAGAGTCTTCTAAAGCTATAGAATACTATCTTCATACTAGAGATTATACTTCTAGATTAGAGAATATCATCAATGAAAAAGAAACAGACAAAACGAAAAAAGACTAAATATCCTGGACTCGATCCTTCAGTAAATACTAGAATAAGACACGAATTATTAGACTGTGATTATTTAGACAAACTTACGGAAAAAGAAAAGCAATGGCTTAATACCTTCAACCTAGAATACGTCTCCGCTTCTTTTAATCATGAGAAAAGACTGCACAAGAAAAAGATGAAGACGCGAGAAATAAAGAGTACTGGGAAGAAGAAGAAAGTAGACGTGGGAAAGAAGCCGTCCTATGATGCAAACAATGCTAGAAATCGAGACATGTTTGCTAGAGCCAAAACTGCCTATCTATTAGATTTTGGCGACAAGAGCGTAGAGAAAGCTTCAGGGACAAAGCGTTCTACAAATTTAAACGAAACTGAAAATGTTTTGATTGATTTAATTGATCTAAAAAGAGCTAAAGAAAAAGCTTAACCACTGCTACCATCACACCAACTATAGTAGCACTAATACTAATAATCTTTATAGTAGCTCTAGTTAAAAACTGTACTTTATCAACATGAGACTGAATTGGAGCAATTTTACCTTCAAGCTCTGACTTATTAGATCTAGCTTCTTGTCGTAGAAGGTCTAGATTTTCTTCTGCCGCTAATGAGCGCCTAGTGTGATCTTCAAGAATTACAGACTGCTTAGCAAGTATGGCATTCTGATCAGACACCTTCTCACCAATCACATCTACTTTAGAATCAATCTTCTCTATTGCGTCTTTTAACCACTTAATGTCGCTCATATTCGTCTTTCACAGTTGATTTTAATAAGTCACGATACATACTATTCTGCATCAGAGAAAACATAATAGCATTTCTACCAATATCGTCTTTATCTGCTGCTTCGATTAAAATTTGTCCTAATTTAACTTTTGCAGGAGAGCCGCTGCTAATGAGCTTATCTCCCATAGTTTTCATTCCTTCTGGTACTTTAGTGAAAGCCTGATTTAAGGCCCTCATAATATCAGAATCTAATGCCTGTGACATCTTCTTTGATCCTGTTGCTGCTAAAGTATTTCCGTAGGTTCTTAAAAACTTATTAGCTCCTGCAGCTGCAATTCCTGTAGGAGTTCCGTGAGCAGCCATACCTGCTGCTCCAACCATATAGTCTGTAATTCCCAAATCTCTATTAGTAATATGCCTAGCTAAGGTTTCATCAACCATACGCATACTATCAATAGCTGTGCGGTATAAATCTTTATCCTGTAAATATTTAGTTGCTAATGCGGGGCGTCCACTTTTTTCAGCAACAAGGTCTGCAGCATTCTCAATTAAATCATTAACAACACCTCTAGCCTTTACCATTGAAGGTTCAAGGGGAGTACCTTTAGCATTATAAGCTGCTTCGCTAAATATTTTCTTAATTTTATTAGCAACAACAAACGGAACAGGATTATTGCCATAAGAGTTTAAATCTTCGATTGCGTCTTGAAGAGTGTTATAAGCTGCTTTGGTTATATTAAGGGGCTGTCCTGTTCCCCCTACCAATTCTTTTTGTAACTCTTCGATTGCTTTAGCCGCAGTTTGAGGATTGAAATAATGTTTATAGGTGTCAGAGATTTGGCTAAATCCTTTATCTAAGTCCCATAAGGTTTCCCCAATAGACTTCCCTGCTTTGTCTTTTAATACTTGTAGACGTTCGGAAATTGTTTCTGCCGAAGCTAGCGGAGTAATAATCGGAGTTTCTAAATAATCAGTTTGGTCTAATAGTCTTTGGCCAGTTTCTATCAATCTATCCTTAGAAGTAGGAGCCATTGTAGGAGCTGATCGTAATTGTTTAATTTGGCCCTTAGCTCCCTTTAGAGCAGATATAGCTCTTTCAGCTGCAACTTCTTTTACAGCTTCAGGTTTTAACATACTAAACAACTTAGCCGTAGCACCTCCGGTAAGGCCTCCAAGACCAGCACCAAGTCCAGCACTTCCAATAATATCTGATAATTCTCCACCAGAAGATACTGCTGTACCGGCTCCTTGAATAGCTCCAAGTCGTGCTCCTAAGAGAGCAGCGCCCTTCACTCCTGCAGCGGCAGGCATAAAAGGAGCAGCTGCTAAACCAGCTCCAATAGCGCCGCCATAATAAGCAGCAGGCTGTTCTTCTCTAGCTTTTTCATAAGCAGCTCTAGATTCTTCTCTAGCTTGTTCATAAGGTTTTTCAGTAAGAAGAGATTCTAACCCTCCAGTAATTGCTGGAGCAAAGCCTAAAGAAAGAGACTCGGCTCCCCCTCTTAATAGAGCTTCTAAAGCTCCCATAGTTTCTTTGGGAGGCTGTTCTTCTTTACTAGCTAGATAAGCATCAGGATTGAAAGCTCCTGACTTTGACTCTGCTTCCTTTTCTTCTAAATATTTATCTGGATCAAATGCCATTATTCAAGTCCATGTAATTTGAGAATTCGTTTAGCACGAGGATCAGATTTATTATCTTTAGCCCATTGAATTGCCTGATCATCTTGAGAAGAGCCTTCTTTTTCCTCGCCACCCACTGATCCAGGAAGACCAAATTGAGATTTATAACTAGACATAAATTCATCATGTCGGTTCTTAACTATATCTTTAGCGTCATCGTTTTTCAAGCCTGCCTGCATCTCACTACTAGCGCGTTTAAATGTACTAAAGTATTTCTTCTCAAGAATGTCGGTTTCTTGTTTAAGCTGATTGAGATATTCTTTAGGAATAGCACTTTGAGGCTTACTAAGAGCGTAACTCTTAATTTTAGCAATGGATGTTTGCAAGGTATTGATTGCAGATTTTTCTCTATCTGCGAGAGCCGTAGTACCCCTACCAGCTAACAACATAGAAATATCATTTGTTAACTGAGCAGCCACGTTAGCGGAAGGAACTAGTTTACCAGATTCAACCTCATGGATAAATCCTCGGATACGACCAGCGCCTTCAAGAGCGCCTCTAATATCTTTAGTATTTTTATCAAATCTAGTATTGGTTTGATTTTCAATTCGTTGATTCAATCCCTGTCTTCTAATTTCAGAAAGCTCATCTTGCTTAGCTTTATTTGCTTCAGTCATCACTTGTCTACTAGCTACGCCCTCAATACCTTTAAGCAAACTTTCCTGTTGAGCTAAAGAGATGTTTTGAACAAGAGCTGGATCTAACTTCATACCTGCACGTTTAGACATATCTAAAAGAATTTGTCTTCCAACTTGAGAAATGGGACTGTTTGGATCGGCCTTAGCAACATCAGAAGTTAGCTGTTGCTGCATAGCCAAGTTAGCCATAGCTCCGCGTTCTTGACCTTGAAGAGTGTTAATATCTTCTACTGGACGTTCAGCTTTACGAAGAAGGTAATCTGAGACAGGAGTTTCTCCTGGTCGCACTCTAGCAATGCCTGCGCCGATTTGTTCTCCAGCTTTTCCGAGCAATCCTAGTAATTCCAGCTTGCTTCTTTCGCCTTTAGCTTTTTCAAATTCTTCTGATCTTTGGCCCAACAATTTAGCTATAGCATCGGAAGCAGGGGCTTGGGCTGAAGGAGCTTTTACGTCTTTAAGGCTGTCCACCAATGCCTGAGCCGAAGAAGGTTCTTTTTTAGCTTGAGATTCTCTTTTTGGTTCTTCCTCTTGCTGTTGGTACTGTTCAATATCTACAGGAACCATTGGAGGGGGGATAAAAGGTGAAGATTGAGGTAGTTCTTGAGGAGGTGGAGGCAGCATTGAAGCTTGTAGCTCAGGCTTCAAATTTAATAAAGCTGCTAAACCTTCTGGATTGTTACTACCAAGTAATTCTGCTAAACTAGGCATATATTTCCTTATTAAGCGATGGGATAAAAAGCGCCCTTAGAACCAACATCAGCAACTGAAGGTTGTCTAGGTTCTTCTTTACCAAAACCAAAAGCACTCAAACCTTGAGCAACTCCCCCTGCGATATTCTTAATACCTTGAGCAGTTGCTTCTCCTCTTGCTGCATAATCTCCTGCTAATTGTCTTGTAGGAGAAGTCATCGCTTGAGCTTTAGCCATCTGAGCTTGAAATAGCTGCATAGGAATTTGTTTATTATATTGTTGTTGAACATTAGAACCAGCGACGTTTCTATTCATAATATCTTGAGCTTGAGCTAAGTTTCCAGCCTGAGCTACATTCCTAGCTCCAACACTGGCTCCTTGAATTTGCTGAGCATTCATAGCATTATAGCGAGCAATAATATCTGCAGCTTGAGCTTTCTGAGCTTCTTCTCCAAATTCTTGTCCTCTAACCTGTCCACCTAACTGACCACTCTGCATAATAGCTTGAAGAGCGCGTTGAGAAGCTTGTCCTGCTACGTCTAAGCCTCCGCCTAATGCTCTGCCTGCAGCAGCTTGTGAAGATCCTAAACGAGCGGCTAATTCAGCCCCTGCTCCGCCCATACCACGTTGCTGCATTTGTTGAAGGATAGCTTCGTCCTGCGCTCTAGCTTGCTGAGCAGCTTGCTGCTGCACTCTTTCTACTGCGGCTACATCTTCAGGTCTTAAACCTCCAGCGCCAACTTCTTGAAGCTTAGAAAGAGCGGCCATTTGAGCCTGCTTAAGACGAGGATCAACTGCAATTCCCCCCATAGCTGAAGGGCCTTGCTGAATGACAGACTGCATTTCAGGAGCTAGTTGTCCAGCTGACTGATATTTCTCAAGTTGAATTCTAAGTTCTTCTGCTCCGGGAACATTAACATTACGCAGATTTTCTAAAGCTTCCCGTTGAAGCCTCATTGCTTGTTCTCTATCCCCTGATGCCTCAGAAGAGCCAAAAAGCCCTCCTAAGATATTTGCACCTAAACCTATTGCTGCTAATGGAAGAGCCATTATAATATCCTCACTAAATTAAATTTGCGCACTTGTTATATCCACTCCAGCAGGTCTAACTGAAGGAGCTAGTCCAGGAATTGCTCCCGTTGATACAGGATTTGCTACTGCTCCAGCACCTGATCGTAATTTTCTTCCTGGAGAATATTGACTCTGTAAAGCTTGCAGCTTCTGAATTAATTGTGGATAGTAACCTGATTGCACTGCTGCAAATTCTGTAGGCCTAGATCCAGGGCCTTGAGAAGCCAAAGCAGATAGTCCGCCATAATAGTCTTGGAGAGATTGAACATCTTTACCCAAATCTCCAGTGCCTGCTAAGCCACCTTGTCCTAAAGTATAATCTACACCTTGGAGAGAAGCAAGCTCTGCTTTAGCTTCACCAAGCCGAGTTTGTTTTCCAATACTCCCCATAAAACCGCTCCTGACTGATTCTTGTTCCATTTGTCTAATCTGCTCTTCTAATTCAGCACGTCTAGGAGCCGTACTCTGTCTATAAGGACTAATTTCTCTTTCAAAACCAGCTTTCTGAGCGGCAATGTCCTGCATCATTCGGTCCTTATCAATATTATAAGCCGCTTGTTTAGAAAATTCTCCCGGTTTTAATTCACCTTGATACTGAGCCATAGCCTGCATAGCTTCAGGAGAAAGAGCTGCTCCGCCTGCTAATTTCTGTAGAGCTTGAACTTTTGAAGCCTGTTCTTGGGAAAGAATATTCTGTCTAGTAGGAGAGAGTTGAGACTGAGAAAGATAGTCTTCAGGACGCACTCCGTAAAGTTCTAGTTCCTGCGGCAAACCTAATTTAGTAGCTTCTTCTTGGCCGATAATGCCTTGGCCAAGCATAGATTTTTGAGTTTCAAAAGCTTTCTGTCTGCCAGCAATAGCATCTTGAATAGCTTTCTGAGTGCTCTCGTCAAAGCCTGTGATAGCTCCGCCTAATGCTTGTTTAGCTGCAGCTTGAGTGGCTTGAGCTTCTTGTCCATACTGCTGAGCCTGCTGTTGAGCTTGCCCAATTCTTGCTCCAATATCTTCTGCAGCTCCTCCAGCAATCCCTCTAATCTGTTGGAGAGATTCTAGCTGTCCGGGTTGAGCCTGCAAAAGAAGAGCATCTAAAGACCTCTGTCCGCCAGTATAAGAGGGCATACCATAAAGTTGTTGTAAAAGAGCAGGTCGGTCTTTTTCTCTTTGAGAGAGATTGGCTAAAGATTGTAATTGAGCTGCTTGCTGTTGATACTGTTCAGCTCCCTGAATTGCCTGCGGACCTTGATAAGAAGCGCCGAGCATTTTCTGGAAATTAGAAACATTTTCTTGGCTGCCTGCAAACTTAGAAGGATCGGCTAAAGCCTGCTGCATTTGTTCAGGACGATATTGCTGTCTACCAGCTTCTGCTTGCTGCTGGAATTGCTGCTGAGCCTGTCCAAATTGTTGCTGAATGCCCCCGGCTCGTTGCTGAACATTCTGTGCAATTTGTCCTGCAAATCCGCCTCCGGCTTGATTGTAAGGCTGACTTGCTTTGATATACTGTTGGAGATTGGTAAATCGACCACTTCTTGTTGGAGCACCTGGAGCGCCTGGAGCATTAGGAGCACCAGCAGCTTGTCCTGCTTGAGGCGCAGCTATGCCTCCGCCTGTTCCCCCAGCTTGACTACCGCCCATGCTAACAGGCTGGAACTGGTTATTGTCCTGTTGGTTCTGATCATTCTGCTGATTTTGTTGATCAAATTGGCTTATAATTGGCATTACAATCTCTCATTATTAGTTGTTAATTTTTAAGGGATTAAAAGTACTCTAAGTTGATATTTGTTATTAGCTTGTAAATTGGTTACTTTTGAAATAGTAACATTACCACTATTATCACTAAAAGTTATAAAAGGGGTTCCAGTAGGAGAAGTTGTTGAAGTTGTTAAGTTTGTTGCTTTTATTACCTGCATTCCCTGGCAAGTAGAGGCCAATCCCGACTTAATAATAGTAGTAGAAGTTGGTATTCCACTAGCGTCTACAGTTATAGTGATATCCTTCTTTACTATAGACAGATTGTCTTCAATGGACAAATTCTTATTCATAGCATACTGAATATCTTCAATAGCGGTATTAACGCTATAAGCAATCTTCCCTACTAAAGGCCTATCTTTTTCTTCAAAATCCTCAAGCAAAATTCTCTTTAGTCCCTGGAGTTTCGCCATTATCTGTATCCCCTAGAACTCACGGGCATGAATGAGAGGGAAATCCCGTAGAAAGAAAATAACTCCCTAGCTCTCTTATGATTAAATTTCACATTTAAATATCTGCAGCGTTGCTTATCTCTAGGAATGTAAGTACGAAGAGGAATGCCACTACCATTTCCACCATAAATGCTGTCACCATAAATTGTATTTCCAAACGTTCCGTTACCGCTTCCTTCAACTGTAGTAGTTACGAAATCAGCACTTAAATCAGAAGCGTAAGATAGATCAATCTCTGAGAAGCTTGCGTCTTCAAAAATTAAAGTCCCTTCAGAAACTTGCTTAGTTAAAGAAACATCCGAAAGGTATTGAGGGACAAATTGCAATTCCGTTTCAATGTGAGCATAGCTAGTAACTGGTCCGGCAATTAATGGGTAGGTATAATCTGTGGTAACAGTATTTACAAAAGAATCAGTATCTAATACTGGAAATTCATAGTCAACAGTTCCAGTGGAAGTCATGTAATTAGAGAAATTAATCCCTGCATCATTATTTAAAAGACTAATCAAACTATTAAAAGTAGTTTGTTGACCTGAGAAAGAAGCAGGAGTTGGAGATAGAGCAGTATAAGTACCTGCAGCAGTTGCTCCACCTACCGCTGTTCTACCTGTGTCCGTAGATATTTTAGTAATTAAAGCATCCAACTTTGTAGAAAGGTTATCTCCAGGAACTGCTGTCTGAGTAGAGACATAATTATGAGGGGATGTAAGAACATCAGCATCTAGTTTACTGAGCAGCCTGTTAAACTGGCCTATTGTAAGATACTGAGTTTGTACGATAGTGTCATCTGTGCCGATATTAGTAACAAGAGGAAAAGTAATCGTAGTAGCATTGACGCTCCCTGAAGATAAAGTAAAAGCATATTCTCTATCCGAAAAGTCGGACCTTGAAAAACTCTTACGTTCTTGTTCAATATAATTAGTATCTCCAGCTCCAAGATAAAGCCTGTCATCCGAAGAGTTGACTAAGCCACATCTTTTTGTAATGTCGAGAATAGTCCAAGTATTAGTGAACGTATTAAATCTGAAACATTGAGTAGCTACAGTATCAGAAGTAGCTTCTACAGTGAAGAGATAATAAGCTCTATCACTTTCATAAGAAACCCCAAAAGTAGCAGTTGTAAAACTGGTATAAGAAGGGATTAAGAGAGTGAGAAGCTTGTCTTCTATAGGACGACTAATAATAGAAACACCAGTATCTGAAATAGTAGCTATGCCCTGGTCACTAAACATATAGATTAGATTGTTTAGAACGACTGCGCTATCAGCAGCTTTAATACTAGTACTAAAATCAAAAGGATAAACTTGAAAAGGAGCAGATAAGCCAGAGAGTCTGTAAATGCCTTCTTCTTTAAGAACAAAAAGATTATCTCTTAAAGCTACAATTCGTAGAATTTCTTTATCCTGGGGACCGATATCTACATAGTTTAAAATTGGTACAGCTTCTGGCTGCTGGAACTTACTATAATACACACGATTAGGTTTAGTTTCGTTAGAAGAAATTACACTGTTGCCAGATATAGGAAGATTAGGACTAAATTCAATTCCTGTAGTAGTAGCACTATCTACATTCAAATAGAAAGCAGTTTGGTTTAAATTTCTAGCTTCTAGAAGTAGCAAGCCCGGAACATCTTCTGGACCAGATAAATAGAATACATAAACTTGTTCCCCAGATTGTCTATTAACAATTCTAACTAAGGATCGAGCAGTTTCGTCTACTTGCTGAGAAGGAGTTGCGAATTGAGAAAGAGCTATCTGCTTATTGGCAACACTTTCCGTAGCTGCGACTAAACTAACTCCAGCAGTTGTTGCCGTAGCATTTTGAGATATTTCAATGCTGGTTCCGCTGACAATTCGAACAACATAAGTTCCTGCAGCAATATTAGTTCCAGAGATTGATAGGCCAGCAGTTAATCCAGAAGTACTAGTAATGTTGTCAATAGTTGTATTACTATGAGTGTCACCAGTAAAGGCAGTTTGTTTGAAGGTATAAGTATTCGTAGTTGTTCCATCAGTGATTGTAAAAGTCGAATGATCATTTGTAATCCAAGTTCCAGCCGTACCCGCAACAGTAACGTTTACAGGAACAGAGAAAGTATTAGCAGTAATAAAAGTTACAGTTTGGCCTCCGTCAATTGAAGGAGTACTATTAGATCCAGCAATGGTGATAGTTCTGCCAGTAGTTAGGCCGTGATTAGCGGAAGTTACTACTGTCGGATTAGCTAACGTATTAGAAGTGATAGTTCCAGACTGATATGACTTAAGAACTGCTGTACCAAGCATTGATAAATTAAGACGTTGCTTAGTTTTAGTATTAGCATAGAAGGTATATTCTTTAAAAGAAGTGATGTCTTTAGATAACGGAGGAATGTCGTTAGCTTGAGCAATGCCTTCTCCGCTATCAGCATTAGTGTAGAGATTTGCTCCCCGAAATGACGCTGGAGTTACATCAGTTACAGCTACATAGCCGTTAGTTAAATCGGCGGTAACTGGATTATCCTCATAAACTAGGCGCTGTTCATCTCCTGGATCAAGAGTAGCCGAAGGATCAGAGAAAGTGTCAGTACGATATACCTGATAGAAATGAGAGGTAGTAATACCACGAGGAATGGAGATTATTAAATCTACAGTTTTAGAAAGAGTTGCACTAAGATTGCGAATGATTGTTCGTTCACTAGGAGTGCCAAGAATTAAATTATTATTAGAGTCTTTAATCCCCCAAACAATACGATAGGCAACTACAGATTGAAGATCTAGAAACCCTGCATTGTTATTTATATCTGCTTTTACATCTAAGGCTTTAAACCCTCCGGCTTGACCAATAACCGCAGAAGAAAGACCTGCAGCCGAGGTGACGGAAATTTTCTTAATCCCGGCAGCCGTAGTAAAAAAGAAATTACTATTCTGCTCAATTCCTTTAATTCTAGTCCCAGTTGAAACTTCTTCAATTTTATGTTTAAAAGTGAGAGTTGGAGAACCTGTAGCAGTTGCAGCCAAAGAGAGAACAATAGCTGTATTACTAGTAATGGAAGCAATAGTAGTTCCAGCTTGAATGCCAGTACCACTAACATACATCCCCACTTCCAGTTGAGCAGTTGAGGAGATGCTAGTTACTGATGTTAGGGTGTCAGTAGTAGTGCCGGTAAGTTGTATTTGAAAAGAAGCAAAAGTTCCTGCTCCATCACTATCATATTCTAGAAGAGTGCCTGCTCCTGCTCCCCAATGTCTGATCAATCGACCTTTATAGTCTAAGAGTTGATGAGCGGTGTCAGAAGTGCCAGTGCCAATGGCATTGCTATAGATTTTAAATCCTCTACGAGATTCTGCAATGCTGTCTCTATTGATGAATAGATTTTTAGCAATTAATAACGCGCCGTTGGGCACAGCGGAGAGGCGGTTTGGAAAGGAATAAAGTCCTGATACTTTAAGGAGCACATTTTGTTGTGCCATTTATTTTTTTCCTAATTTTTTCTTAAGTTCTTCAAACATAGGCGTTAAATCAATCGTGGGAGGCTCGTCATTAATAACAGAAGTTTTATCTATCCTAGAAGCCATGCCTTCTGCAGTAGGCTTTTGCAAGGCTGCACTTTCATCTAGTAAGTCTCTACCTTGAGCCATAGCTTCTGTGCGTCTAGCCGCAGCAGCTTCTTCTCTAGCACTAATAGACTCTAGAGCTTTCACTCCACGCCGTTCAGCTTGGGCAATCTGAGGAGACATTTCTCCAGTAGCTTTAAATCGAGCAAGAGCAGGATTAAGAGATTCTAATTCTTTTTGGCCCATTGCAACAGGCTCTAAAGATCCAGGTTTTCTCATGAATACAACATCAGGACCGCCTTTAGTCCAATTTGGCTCTCTAGAAACTTCTTTAAATCCGTGTTTGCCATATAATTTGGGTAAATAAGGATCAAAAGCATCTAAATGTAAAGCTCCTTGATCAACTGCGCTCTTTACTAATTCATCTCCTCTACCCTTAGAGGAAGAGAATACGTTTACTAGTTCCCCACCAGGCTTAATAGAATAACCAGAGGCTTTATCAGGAGATAAGAATTGCTTAGCTCCTTCTAGGTCCGCAACTGAATAGGGGGATAAATTTTCTGCAATTCGTGGGTTAGCTTTTTTAGCAGCTTCAATTGCCCCTAAAAACTCTTCTGCTTTGGCTGCTCCATAAGGTATTTTAGATTTAGCTACATCCTTCATAGCCTTAGCGCGAGCTAGTTTAGCTAAAGAAGAAACTCCTAGCTTAGCAACTTGATGTGGAGCAATAAAATCCATCGGGTCCATAGAAGGTTGGATACCTTCTTCTTGAGGCTCATCACCAATAGTCGCTTGCAGTAGTTGTCTAAGTTTTTCTGGTAAAGGCATTATTCGTGCCAGCGTCTTCCTATTTTACTAGACTTCATCAATCCGTTAATATTATTGGCCTTAGCCGGAGAACCTTCGGTGCGATTATCGACTAGTGCTCCTGAATTCTTTTCCATCTCAGCAACTTTACTAGAAGCAATTTGATATCCCTGAGCATCACCTAAAGCTTGCATCACTCTCTGAACAACTCGTTGTACAAGCATTGGATGTAGATCAGTTGGAATTTGAGGAATGATACATTCGCCAGCAAAAGCTACAATATCTCCAACAATAATTCCTAAACTTGAGACATCTGCATTAGCAAAGGTTACAGTCTTAGCAACTGTATCAATTGCAGTAGGAGTTATGTCGAAATTAATAGTCTTATGTCCAGGCTTCCTTTGTAAAATATCTAACTTTGAAGAGACAGAGAAAGCGGTTTGGGCTACTCCATCTTGATAAAAAGTAGCTAAGTTCTGAGGAAAGTTATCCAAGGTAAATACTGTCGTAGAAGCTCCCACAGCAATTCCAGTAATAGTCCCCACTCTAGACTCATCAACTAAGTTGTTAGGTCTAAAGTAATAGCTAAATACAAGAGAGCCAGAAGGGGAAGCCCCGACAGGAGGAGTTAGAACTACATCATTTCCTTCTAGGAAAAAGAATAGAAAATTATTCTGAAAGTTGGATTGTTGATAGTAAGGTCTATTGTCAGGAGAAACACGAGACATAGCTCTTAAATTACTGTTACTATCTTGATAAAATAATTCTCTTAATTTTCCGCCTACCGCTCGATAAGGAATACCATACTTACTGGTACTAGCAGCAATAGTTACAGCATCGCTATCTACAGCATAGTATTCTTCATGAAACTGCATAATAGTAGGCAGCATCCCAATCTTAATTTCCTGATTAGCAATAGCCAGAAAGTCATCATCAGAAAATGTCTGCTGAGCAGTGGGAACCATACCTTCTCTTTTGATATGCTCAATAAGAGTTGTACTAGTTAAATATTCAGACATGAAGGCTCCTTAGAGCTATTTTTGAGCTTTTGCTTTAGCGAGTAATTTCTCAAGAAGAGCCATTTCTTCATCAGACAGACTGGCATCTTCTTCTTTTTCTTCAGACTCAGGCATGGCAGCTTCAACGCCTTCTACAACGTCTTCAGCTTTTTCCAAACCTTCTTTAAGGCCTTCAGGACTATCAGAAGCAACTTGAACTTCGTGCATCTTATCTCCTGCTAATTCGCCCTTCATTAAGCCTGACATCTCATCTCTCAATGCCTTTAGCATAGACATTTTAGAATCTTTATACATCGGTTCCATTTCCGACCCTTCCTTCTTTTTCTTTTCCATTAGCTTTTCTAACATTTTATTCATTGTTTCTCCTTTAGAATATGAATTTAATTATGATTAATAACAATTGAGCAGCCATAATTCCCTTAATCCAAAAAGGGATATATGGTTTCTCAACAACTTTTTCAACTAGTTTATCAACATACACATCTTGATAAACTGGAACTTCCTTAATCTTTTCAATGATAATCTCTACAGGCTTCTCAACCACAGTTTCAATATAAACAGGCCTGTCCTTAAAAACTGTATTATCTACAATTCGGTCAATATATACAGGCTTATCGACATAGACTATTTCTTTTTCCTTGACAATCTGGAGTTGTTGTGAAGGGGGTGCCAAGTCTTTTATAGGAGACTTGATAGCCCCAAACCCCCCTCCCAAGCTGTCCTTTTGCCCGTGTACTATTCTACCCATTAGTCCTAACTTCCTTGCGCCATAAGATAGAGATCGAAAGTTCCACTGGTTATTCCTGCAGCAATTGAAACTCTCACTCGTCTAGCTAAGAGATTCGTAATAGCTGTACCTGATACTACCACTCCGTTTGTGAGGTCGGGAGTGACTGTAACGCTAGTATTAATCCAAATATCATCAGAATCATGAGGGCTATACTGCAAGGTACAAACCTGAGCGCCTACGATTGTAGAAGTGGTTTTAGTATGAAGATTGATTGAGGAAATGCCCTTACTTTCTCTGGCCGCAAGTACTACTCCGGTTGACGCGCTAGTAAGCGATACTTTATCAGAAAGAGATTTATTCCACGATTCAATCGTATCCCCGTCAGTAGCATCAATCTCTATAGCAAAAGCTGTAGTTTCTGCTGGGACAGTTCTAATAGCGTCATTTGAGACATCTACTATCCTCTTAATAATCTGACCTGAGTCTAATTGACTAATATTTGAATTAAGTGCCATAATTAATTTCCTACTCTTTCAATAGCTATATAATTTCTCGTATTACTGGATACTATAGAAGGAGTTGTGCCGGAATTTGAAACTTGAATTCTTAATGTATCTCCTGCAACGCAGCTTATAGTATCTTCAATTCTTATAGTATCATTAGTAACTGCTGCAGCTATATATTGTGTATTATTTGAAATAGCCGATCCGTTCTTTTGAATCTCCATAATAGAAGTATTATTTAATACGAAGGTTCCAGCAAGAGCTACTGCTGAAGCAACTCTATATTTTCCTGCAGCTGGCACTGTATAAGTTCCAGCAGACATTCCCCCATGGCTATCAAAATCTTTAGTAGTCCAACTAATAGTAGCTAATGTTCCTGAAATAGCGGTTGCGGAGGCATAATATCTAGCAGTTACAGATTCACTAGCTGCAATCTGTGAGGGGCCTGAGAGACGTTCAATCGACACCCAACTACCTGTTGTGTCATTTATGGTTGTAATATTTGCGTTCGTCCGTAGATCAATCGTGTCCCCAGCAACGCATTTAACTAAGACAGATCCAGAAGCAACAGGTACCCCTGTCGTAGCTACCGTCCCACCTAATTGTTTATCGGCGGCTCCATTTTTATAGACTGTCAAACTATAAGTAGTTGTGACCGAGTAAATAGAACTTGAAACTTTATAGATCCCAGGAACAGGGACAGTAAACTTCCAACTAGCTCCAGTAGTAATGGCCCCGTGAGTGTCAAAATCAACTGTAGAGTAATTAATCTGAGCGCCGGAAGTAATGGAAATATTCTGAGCGTAGGCTCTAGCCGCAACAACCCTAGTATCAGTATCATTAGACATTTGTACGTTAGAGGACCAACCTGTAATTGGGAGCTGACATTCAACATGTATAATATCAGAAGTCGAAAAGGAAGACCCTGTAGTAACTGTAGTCTCGCTAGTACTAGAGGTTTGAACCCCGATTTGGATCGTGCTAGAGCCATTAGCAGAGGGTGTTAACACTGAGTAGTGGAATAAAGTAGTAGAAGAGTCTCCCTGTGATAGATTACCGCATAATGAAGAGACTGTCCCTTTAGCACTATCAAAAGTTACGTTGGCGTTTGCTCCCGCATAACCAGCTGTAAATGTGGCGGCTGATCCAGTAGTAGTTCCTGCTGTAAACTTTCCTCTAATCTGTAGAGTATCCCCTACCCGGCGAGAGAAAAAACTAATACTAGCGGCTGTACCAAAACCAGCTCCAAAAGTTGGGGTGTAAGCTACCCAATCAGTAGCCACAGCTCCAATGCCGACTTTCTGAGGGCCTACATAGAAGTTATCAATCTTAACTGTATAAGCTGAAGCAGAAGTTGTAGCTGTATGAATAATAAGTCTATAAGAAGTGCTATTTGAAGATGTCTGAAACACTCCATTAAAATTATAATTGGTAGAAACAACTCCACCGTCTATTTTATACGCGGCAGGTTGAATTACTATAGCATTTGTGACATCATATAAATAAACAGTAAGATCGGAGTCAGTAGAACTAGTACCACCAGAATAGGTGCCAGAAGCAATAACGTAATCAAAAGAAATCTGAATAGGCTTTGCTTTATCGACTGAATCAATAGTGAAAGCATAACTAGCGCCTTCTCCCTGTCTATTCACTGCATCTTTAGTAAGAAGAAACGAGGCTGCTCCCCGAAGAGGAGAAGTAGTAGAGCGAGTAAATGTCTCAGTAGGAGCGCCCCCCGTACCATCTACAGGGCTGGCTCCTGCAGCGTCAGCATAAGTTGCCCAACCTAGAGTGTCTACTTCAGCTTGAGGATTTAGTATATAATTCTTAGCTGAACCAATTCCTGATTGTTCTGGTGAAAAATAACTCATATTATATTATCCAAAATTGTGTGCCATCAGAAACTAACGTTACTGAATTATATTGTGTATTGATGACATACGATGTTCCACCATCAATATTTTGTGAAGAAACCGTATTAATAGTAACTGCATTAACTGAAGAATCTTTTTTCTTAATTACTAACTCTTTACCCTTAGAAATTGCAGCCGAATAAAGAGTAACTGTATAAGCTCCAGCTGTCGCATCAATAATTAAATAATCATCTGATATAACCGCTGTATACGAAGTGCCAGTTTTAGTAGAAATTCCAAGCTTAGAAAGGGAGCCAGTTAATTGTGTAATTGCTGTGGATGCAGCATCAATGCCGGTAGCCCCGTGTACTACTGTATCTGTCGTTCTACCAATAACTACAGTATTTGCAGTGCTAACAAGGGCGTTTGCACCAATCACTGTCATGTTGGAAAATCCCACCGCGCCAGCAGAGCCAATGCCGGTTTGAGAACCTAAAAATGTATTACTTGATCCGGTTGTAAGTGAATTTGTATTTGTACCTGCAGCGTAACCGATGCCGGTATTATCATCTCCTGTGGACAGACCAGAGAAAACTCCGGCACCCAACATTGAGCATCTATCTGCACTTGTTAAAACCACGCCAGTACTTGAGCCGACAGCGGTGTTATCAATACCCGTATTATTTGCTGGAGTTGCCGATCCTAAAAGTGAGTTATAACCTACAGAAGTGTTGCCTGATGTACCGGCACCAGGCTTCATTCTATTCTGAGCACGATGCCCTACAGCCGTAGTAAAATCTGCTACTGTTTGATTTAAAAGTGAATCTGCCCCAAGAGCTGTGTTGCCCTGTCCAGTAGAAATTGCAAGTCCACTTTGAGTACCGATAGCGGTATTTAGTTGTCCGGTAGCTACGTTTAATGAAGTGTATCCAACTGCAGTTGAATTACTATTAGTTGAAATAGTTTGAAGAGCGCCTGATCCGATTGCGGTTATTTGACCGCCAGTGGTAATGGCTCCCCCAGCATTAGAACCGATTGCAACTGTATTTGATGAAGTCGTACCTGCATCAAGGGCGTTAATACCTATAGCAATTGAGTTTGTAGCAGTCGTAGCTCCAGCAAATGCGTTAAGTCCGATTGCTATATTATTATTCGCAGTAAAAGTAGAAGCTCCAAGAAGAGCATTTCTACCAATTGCAATATTATCACCAGAAGTTCCCGAACCTAGAATATTTTCAGCAGCATGATTACCAATTGCAATATTATACTGAGAAGTTGTGTTATCAAGGAGGGCACTTGTACCAGCTTTTAAACTAAATGTAGCGTCTTCAGTAAATGTTGATCCGGCAGGCATATCCCCAATTACTAAAGTATTCCATCCAGGAGCTGCAGAATTAACTCCATCACCAGTTTGAGTTAAAAATTTCTTAGTAGTTGTGGTATTTCCAGCTAACTTTGATAGAGTGTTAGCTGCAGAAGCGTAAAGTGTATCTCCTAGAGTATAGGTAGACTGATTAGTCCCACCTTTAGTTTCAGGAAGAGCGTTGGTCACTTCGGCACTAGCTAAATCAATTGCTGCAGCTGTAATGTTCTTAGAAGCGTCTAGCTTAAGAGGTAAAGAAGCTGTTAATGAACTTAGAATAGGAGCAGTAGAGAATGTTTTAGCTCCTGCGAGAGTTTGAGCGGCAATAGTTACTACGCCAGGATTAGTTCCATCTGCAGGTTGAAGAGTGAGAGCCTGACCACTCAAACTTGCTGCATTAGCATTAGGAACAGCTCCGACAGCAGTTAGAGTGATATCTCCAGTATTTGTTCCAGATAAGTTGGATGCAGAAATCGTACCAGAGAAAGTTTTATTTCCTCCAATTGTTTGCACGCCAGAAGTTAAAACACCAGGATTAGTTCCATCTGCAGGTTGAAGAGTTAAAACTTGAGAAGAAAGACTTGCTGCATTAGCATTAGGCGTAGCTCCTACAGCTCCTAATGTAACAGAATCATGAGAAGACTGACTGAGAGTTATACCTCCAGCACCGGGAGTGATAGTTGCAACACCTGCAGTTGCGGGAGCTTTTAAAATCCAGCTATTTCTATCAGCGGAAGTTTCTGCGTATCCTGTGATAAGAGCATTTTCTTCAATTTCAATACCTGAATTAGAGCCGGAGCCAACTCCTCCACCTTTATTGATTGTAATTAAAGGATCTACCACTTGAAGAGTAGTAGTATTTTCATAAACTGTGGTGCCTTGAATATTAACTGTAGCACCAGCATGGCCGATATTTATAGTGGAAGAATTTGCACTAGTTCCAATTGCAAGAGTACCAGCAGAACTTCTTTGAATTCCTCCATCAGCATTTAAAGTATTAGGGACAGTGACACTATAAACAGTTAGAACATTAGTAGTATCATCAAAATTAAAATTTGCATTATCTTGAGCAAGATTGCCGCTAGAATCAGCAAAGGGTACGGATTTAAGTGTAAGACCTGAAGCTGTAGGAGCTTTACTCCATGCAGTAGCGCCTGCTCCAGTTTTAAGATAAATACCATAAGTGAGAGTGGAAATATAAGCATCACCTAAAGCTCCTGTAAATCCAGAAGAAGAAGGATCTAAATTTCCTGAATGAATGGTAGCAAAAGTAGACAGCTGAAGAGCTGCTTTAAGGGCCTTAACTTTTGAACCTTGAAAAATCGTTGCTGGCATTTATATTCTTCTCTTTTTTATAAAGTACTTATAAATTTTATTAATATGCGATTTAAATTCTTCTAAAGATAAAGACATCTTAGCTGTATTACATAGTTTGCAACAGGAAACACAGTTCGATAAAATATACTCTTTGTTGTTATCTAACCGATCTATACCGTTAAAATAACCAATATCCTTTTTATGTTTTACTCGTTGTTGAGGTTTTGTATTACAATAAAAACAATTTTTTCTAACTAGGGATTGAAATTCCTCAAAAGATAATTGAAACTCTATTGAACGCTCTTTAGCACTGTACTTATATTTACCAAATAAATGATGCTCTGGTAAATATGTTTTTTGTTTTTTCTTACGTGAAGCCTGTGAGAACTTTACACTATTTTTATTCCCTGTTATTCCATATTTATTTTTAATTTTTTGAAAATAATTAGATAAACTAGTCCTACTTTGTTTTAAATTGTATTTTTCTAATAACTCTTCATAGCTAAGATTTAAATAGTCATGAGCAAATTTTTGTTCTTGTTGTTCTGTTAGGCTAATAAAATATTTTCTTGATAAAGATAAATCCCGCGCCTTATCAATAATAGAAAAAATCGGATGCTTGATCAATATTGCCAGCTCTTTTAAAGACTTGTTTGCGTAATTTTCTTTCAACATTAGTATTTCGCTATCTAACCATCGGTGTCTTAGCATAGATTACCCAAGAAAATTTATACACAAATTGCCAGAAACAGGAGCGGCAGCTTCCATAGAACGAATTGCTACACGAGTACCAGCTGCAATCTGAATTGGAACCAAACTATCAGAACCTGGGTTGATAACTAGCTTTAACACTTCACTTGCAGCAGCTCCGGTATATAATCCTAGATATGATCCTGACGTATCTCCAAGATGAACAGCTTTGACAGCGGCTGCTGTAGAAGCTACTACTTGAAGAAAGGCTCCGGCACTACCGGCAATAGTAGTTGCATCAATTACTGGCGTATCTAGTAAATCTACTACATTAATATTCTCATCAACTTTTAAAGAGTTGTCGGAAAGAACAGAAGCTCCACGTTCAGAGCCAGCTCCATCTCGTAAGTTAACATATAAATTACGATTGAGAGACATTCTGAGAGCGCCAGCATCTCCTTCATTAACACTATCAGGAGCAGTGTCATCTGCAAAAGCACCAACTACAGCAATAGAATCTACTGCAGGAACAAATGCAGCATCATCTGCTTTATCGAAAGCGACAGTGACAGTACCTGCTCCGCCAGTAATATTTACATTAAATGAACTATCAGAATCATTAAAGGCCTTCTTAACTGCCTGGCCGGGATCTAACTGAGTGGACATTATTTCTCACCTTTCAGTTTCTTTTTAAGTTTAGAAAATTTAGAAACCTTCTCTGGTATATTTTTACCTTTAGAAGCTTTATCATATTCTTTTACAACAGAGGGTTTCATTTCCCCTTTGGCTTCGGCGGCATGAAAAAATCTACGTTGAGAGTCGGACTTATATGGCATAATTAATTTCCTAATTAAAATTCAATAACAATTAAATAACCAGCAGTACCTGCTCCGCCAGCTCTTCCAGCAGCAGCAGCTCCGTCTCCAGCTCCACCGCCTCCGCCGCCTCCGCCGCCATCTGTGCCTGCTGATCCGGCAGAAGAATTACCAACTCCACCAGCTCCGCCAGCTCCGTCTCCAGCTCCACCGCCGCCGCCGCCTCCGCCGCCAGCTACGCCGTCTCCTGCTCCGCCTGCAGCACCATCCCCAAGAACTGAATTTGCGCCTGTAGCTCCAGCTGCTCCTGCACCTCCGCCTACAGACCCCGTTCCGCCAGTGCCTCCAGCTGCTAGACGCCCTGGTCCTCCAGCGCCTCCTGCATTATCTGATGCACCAGCTCCGCTAGCTCCACCAGTTCCCCCAGAAGAACCTTTAAAGGAAGCTAAAGATCCAAATGTAGTAGCAGCTCCAGCACTTCCTGATTGTCCGGCAGTTCCAAAGGTTCCAGTGCTTCCACCAGCTCCGCCAGCTCCTACAGCATAAGCATATCCAGTACTTGATGCCACAGCAACACTTAGCGAACGAGATTCTGCTCCGCCTGCTCCTCCGCCGCCTCCGGCTCCAGATCCACCAGCAGCGTCTCCTCCACCTTGTCCCCCGCCGCCTGAGCCTCCGCGACCAATTAAAAGAACACGAGTGGAAGATGCCCCCGTAGTATGAGTTCCGCTTCCAGTGGTATAAGTAGTAATTACTTTTACAGGACTCCCACCAGCTATGGCATTAATTTGAGTTTGAATGGAGCTAGTTACTCCTGAAACATATCCTAGCTCAGTCGCGGTAGTTGCAGAAGCAACTAATTGTCCGTTAGTATCTGAAGCGACAGCTCGACTTGCGGTAATAGCCGCATTTTCACTCATTACTCCTGATACATTATTAGCAATAATTCTATAAGCAGTTCCTGAAGCTAGTTTACTTCTATCTACAGCTGCTGAAGCATTAATATCTGCATTAACAATGCTAGTCGATAAATTCAATTTACTATATGCAATTACTGCAGAGGCATTAACATCTGCATTAACAATAGTGCCTGATAAATTTAATTTTGAATAAGCAATTGCAGCTGCAGCATTTACATCAGCATTTACAATACTATTACCTAAGCTTAATTTAGAATAGACAATTGCTGCAGAGGCGTTAACATCTGCGTTAACAATGCTATTTGATAAACTTAATTTAGAATAAAGGATGGCAGCTGCAGCATTGATATCCGCATTTAGAATGCTGTTTGAAAGAGAAAGTTTCGAATAGACAATAGCAGCTGAAGCATTAATATCCGCAT